>Ga0080003_1000527_pt1 | contig 25239 bp, 26 predicted proteins | sample JossMetagenome_FD_69206 | JGI IMG/M metagenome (GOLD analysis project Ga0080003, IMG submission 69206) | Hot spring microbial communities from Joseph's Coat, Yellowstone National Park, USA - JC2_E (SPADES assembly) (version 2) | ecosystem: Environmental > Aquatic > Thermal springs > Hot (42-90C)...
ATACAAGCCAACCTCCTGGATAATTGTTGAACGCCTAAACCTATACGTGAACCTAACGCCAGCGTACAATGGACCCCTTGCAACTACGGCATGCTCACTGGCCTTAATCGTGAAGGAGGTCTCCTCAAAACCCCTCTCAACATCCCAAGCATCAGACCAACCTGGTGCATTCTCATAGGCAACGATAACGTTACCCAAACCCCTAAGCAACCCACGACCACTGGCCTTATCAACAACACTGGCCACGGTACCATCAAGGTTAACCCTAGCTGAAACCCTGGAATTCTCAAGAACAAAACCACCACCATCCTCAACAAGCCTAACAGGCTCAACTGGGCTCAGAGGCTTAAGCACACTGTAACCGACACTGGGTGCCTTAACCAAGGCTAGGTAACCATCACCCATGCCTTGAGTATTCGGCAGAGGCTCACTAACCTTAACGTAACCAAACCTATCCCAAGGAAGCGAATTAAAGACGAGCAATTCATCACCATCACCGGCAATAAGCCTAGCGCAACCCTCGGCGAGGCCCATAGCCTCCCTATAAACACCCTCAAGCTCCCTATAAACACCCTCATAAACAACCCTAATAGCCGAACCAGGCAAGACATCGTGGAACTGATCCCTAAGCAGAGTCAACCAAAGCCCAGTGAACCTAGACCTATCGTAAACCCCAGCCAAGCTACACCACAACTCACCCTCCCTCAAGGCAACCTCAACCAACCTATTAAGCAACTTAACCCTAGAATGAGAAGACAAAGTACCCCTATGCGTCTCCAGGTAAAGCTCACCCCTCCACTCGTTAGTGGGCTTCACGGAGTTTAAATAGCCATTTAACCCACTGGTTAAGTCAACCTTGGGTAGGATTGGTAGGTCGTTTATTGCCTCAGCCCTAAGCAGCATCTCCACATTAGGCCCACCCCCACCGTCACCGTAGCCGTAGGAGTACAGCATTGGTTGATCCTTATCGGCCCAGTTCCTCCACTGCTCAAGCACACTGGAGACTGTGAAGTCACCGTTATACCCACCCCTACCGTTGCCGTAGGCTACTGCCGTTATCCAGTCTCCGTCAGGCCCAACCCACCTGAACACGTTGTAGGGGAACTTGTTCGTGTCGTTCCAGAAGACCTTGTGTGTTAGGAATGCTTTTATTTTGCTTTGTTTTGCTATTTGTGGTATTGTTTGGTTGAATCCGAAGGTGTCTGGTAGCCATAGTACCTCTGCGTATTTTCCGAAGTGCCTCTTGTAGAATCTTTGTGAGTAGAGCATTTGCCTTGCCCATGATTCACCGCTCAGCATGTTTGCATCAGCCTCAACCCAACCAGCACCGAGAATCCACCTACCCTCATCAACAAGCCTCCTAACCTCACTGAAGAGTTGAGGATCATCCTCAAGAAGCCACTGGTAGTACAATGCAGAACTCTGAACATAAGTGAAGTTGAACCTCCTCATCAACGTGACCACGGTTGCGAAGGTCCTCAAAACCTTACGCCTACTCTCCTCAAAGGGCCAAAGCCAAGCAGCATCAATGTGAGCATGACCAACACCAAAAACAACACCAACCTTACCAAAACCACCAACCAAACCACGCAAAACACCCAAAGCATCATCAAAGTTACCGCCGCTGGACTCCACATAGACGTTGCTTAAGTCATCCGTTATGGTCTGCATTATCCTCTCACCCCAGGGCATGCCGTATAGTTCAGCCGTTAGTAGCAGCTGTTCCCTAGAGACGCTGGTGAATGGGACGCGCTTAAAGGCCTCGGTTAAGGCCCTGAGTAAGGCATCCCTGACCGCATCATCATTAATGGTTCTGGCCAGCTCAAGTGCACTTGATGCATAGGCCCAGAACCTGAGCGCAGAGTAATCCCTGGCCACTAAGAATGGCTTACCTGGGTCAACGCCAACTATCTCGCCGAAGTCAGCGTATGGTGTGAACTCAGCCTCCACTGTGTGTGAACCTGGGGGTATTGGGATTGCCCTATGGTAGCGGTCGAGCTCGAAGTGGGGCCTACCATCAAGCCTAATTAAGGCACTACCCCTATGCCCAATAACCACCAGCTCACTGGAATCACCGGCATCAACACTGAGCCTAAACCTATTATCACCGACTGAATCCCACTTAAGCGGTTTAATGTTCCTGAACGAACTGGCCAGCACGAACACGAGCCTAGCGCTGAGTTCATCAAAGGACCTAGTTACCATGATTAGGCTAACCTTAATTACTTTTAAAGTTTAACCCAGCCTCTAGGTAAGGTATTTAAGGGCCTAGGTTAAGCCTAAGGTGTATTGGTTATGAGGTTAAAAACCGCCGAGGTATTAGCCTTAACGTGGAGGTTCTATAGGAGGTACGTATACTCATGGGAGGTTAACATAGGCTTCATAGCAGCCCTAGTAGCCTTCATACTTAGGGCAGTAGCCTCAGGTTCATTAATGCCCTTGGCATTAACCAACCTGGTGAACTCACTTGAGAATTCAACAAACGGCTCGTTGAGCATTAGGGAGTCAGGCATAATGAACGCCATATTAATGATAACGGCTACAGCCGTAATATACACGGCCACTGAGTGGTTGTTTAAACCTTTTTGGAATAGTGTGGCCAAGAGCATAGCTGACGTTAAAAACAGGGTTATATCGGAAATGGGAGTCAGTAATAATTTGAGTAACGTAAATGACTTGGTGGGTAGGTTAGCCAGCGATGTGGACTTCGTCATGTGGAACATAGGGGGTATGTACACCACCTTCACGCCCAACATATTAACAACGATTGTTTCTCTGGTAACAATTTTCCAACTAAGCCCAGTACTGGGTATTGTGGCGGTTGCAGCTACCCCACTATCACTGCTAATAATGGAGCCTTACATAAAGGGTGTTGAGGAGGCTAGGCAGGTTGAGAGGAGCTCCTATAGCGAGGTTATTCACCTCATAGATGAATATTTTAAGGGTAATGCTGAGCCTGGTCAAATAAGGGATGCGTTAAACAAGTGGTATAGGGGTATGACTAGGCAGGTGTTTTACGATAGGACATATTGGTCATCCTCATTCGCCTACAGCCTAGCAATGCCGGTGATATTGACAATACTTGGGATTCATGAAACCGAGAGGGGTAGGTTACCTATAGGCAACCTGGTTGGCATAATCTACGCCAGTATGAACGTCTACTCTCCACTGATAAATGCGCTGTGGGGTATATGCGTGTTGGGGCAAAGCCTAGTCCCAATGAATAGGATAATGCAATTATCATCCAATAATGGTAAAAGTGGCAGGCAACTGGCCGAGCAGGCAATCCACTAGGTTAAAAAATACCTGAATTTTAATGCGCCTAGTTTGGCTGGTTCACTTGAAAACTTATTTTCAATTTTCACAAGAGCTTAAATGGTAAATGCATAAAAATACAAAGCTGGGCAAGTGGGTATGGCATCTATAAAGATTAGGGTTAGGAGTAGTGAGAGGTATGATGGGGTTCTTAATGCGCCTCATAGGGCCTTTTTAAGGTCAATAGGCCTTACCGACGAGGACTTAGCCAAGCCCCTAATGGCTGTTGTGGCTGCGTGGAGTGAGGCTGGGCCATGCAACATCCATACACTTCAACTGGCCACATACGTCAAGGAGGGTATTAAGGCTGGCGGTGGGGCTCCATTAACAGTCCCAACTATTGTAGTCAACGATAACATTGGCATGGGTACGGAGGGAATGAGGTATAGTCTGGTTAGTAGGGACGTGATAGCCGACACGGTTGAGGCTCAGATAAACGCCCACGCCTTCGACGGCTTCGTGGGTATTGGTGGTTGTGATAAGACAACGCCAGGGTTACTGATGGCGATGGCTAGGTTGAACATACCGTCAGTTTACCTGTACGGTGGGTCAGCTGAGCCCGGCTTCTACGGTGGTAGGAAGTTGACTATTGAGGATGTGCATGAGGCCATAGGTGCATACTTAGCCGGCAAGATAAGCGAGGAGGAGCTCTACAACATAGAGCTGAACGCCCACCCAACCTACGGCACATGCGCAGGCATGTTCACGGCTAATACAATGGCTGCTATGGCTGAGGCGCTGGGCATGGCCTTACCTGGGAGTGCCACCCCACCCGCTACTTCAGCCAGGAGGGTAATTTATGCCCGTGAAACCGGCTTAGCCTTAATGAGGGTTGCTGAGCTGGGTATTAAACCAAGGGACGTAATGACCTATGAGGCCTTCGAGAACGCCATAGCCGTGCTAATGGCCACCGGAGGCTCAACCAACGCCATACTCCACCTACTGGCAATAGCCTACGAGGCAGGGGTTAAGTTAACCCTAGACGACTTCGACAGGATATCCAGGAGGGTACCCTACATAGCTGCCCTAAGGCCGGGTGGTGACTTCGTGCCCGCTGAGCTGGATCAGGTGGGTGGCATACCGCTCATAATGAGTAAGCTGCTCAAGGCGGGGCTAATCAACGGTAAGGTAATCACAGTGACCGGCAAGACCCTTGAGGAGAACCTAAGGGAGTTTAAGATACCTAATGTTAAACACGACCACATGGTCAAGGATCCATCGACACCGATTAAACCGTGGGGTGGCATAAGAATCCTCAAGGGCTCGCTGGCACCGGAGGGGGCTGTTGTTAAGGTTGCTGCAACGGGCATAATGAGGTTTGAGGGTAAGGCAAGGCCATTTAACGGGGAGGAGGAGGCCTTCCAGGCCATTAAGAGGGGTGAGGTTAAGCCGGGTGACGTGGTTGTAATAAGGTACGAGGGCCCCAAGGGTGGGCCTGGGATGCCTGAGATGCTTAGGGTAACCTCAGGAATAGTTGGCGCGGGCTTGGGCCAAGACGTAGCCCTGGTCACTGACGGTAGGTTTAGCGGCGCCACAAGGGGTTTAATGGTTGGTCACGTTGCCCCTGAGGCAGCCGTGGGTGGGCCGATAGCGGTGGTTGAGGATGGGGACAGGGTAATAATAGACGTTGAGAATGGTAGGCTAGACCTAGCCGTACCTGAGGATGAGATTAAAAGGAGACTCAGTAGGTGGCAACCCCCACCACCAAGGTACAGGAGTGGTCTACTAGCCAAGTACGCCTCCCTGGTGACCTCGGCATCAATGGGCGCGGTCACGCTGCCGAGGATTTAAACATAGACGTGCATACTTTAAAGCGCAGTGAAAATGCTCAATTATGCCCACCGGTAAGTTAAGTGGTAAAGTGGCTATTGTGACTGGGGGAGCTAGGGGCATTGGGGCTGCCATAGCTTATAAACTTGGGCTTGAGGGGGCTAGGGTAATCATAGCTGACGTTAATGAGGAGGCTGGTAGATGGAGGGAAGGATGGCTGAGGGATAAGGGTATTGACGCAGTCTTCGTTAGAGCTGACGTGTCAGTTGAGGCCGACGTCAAGAACATGGTTAACGAGGCCATTAAAAGGTTCGGCAACCTAAACATACTCATCAACAACGCTGGGATAGGCTTCGGCGGTAAGTCAATATTTGAGCAAACACTGGATGAGTGGAATAGAGTCATCTCAACGAACCTAACCGGCGTGTGGCTTTGCTCAAAGTACGCAGGGCAGGAAATGGCTAAGCGGGGTGGTGGAGTAATAGTTAACATTGCGTCCACCAGGGCTTTCCAATCAGAACCGAATACTGAACCATACTCAGCATCTAAGGGCGGCATAGTGGCTCTAACCCACTCCCTGGCGGTGAGCCTTGCCAGGTATAGGATTAGGGTTGTATCAGTGGCCCCTGGCTGGATAGATACATCAGAGTGGCAGTACCCACCCAGGAAATCGTCACTAAATCCACTTGACCATGCCCAACACCCAGCCGGTAGGGTTGGGGACCCGATGGATGTGGCCAACCTAGTGGCCTTCCTGGTCTCCGACGAGGCCTCCTGGATAACTGGCGTTAACTTCACTATAGACGGTGGTATGACGATTAAGATGATTTACATGGACCCAGACGTTATAGGTGGTTCAATAGGCACGTTGGTTCAGGATCCTGAGGTGGGTGAGTTAATAATGAGGGTGCTGCTCAGTGGGAGGGATAAGGTGCAGGAATTGAAGAGAGTGCTTAAGACACTTACGCAACAGTAGCGCTCATCAATGGTTCATGGGTCTCATTGAGTAAGCACCATGAGGTTTTATCATCATCAGTATTCATTGTTCATGTTTAAACGGTGATGGCCTATTAATAAGGCTGCGGAAAGTATATTAAGTTAATAGAGGTCACTGAACTATGGCTGGGTTTAAGGGTTACGTGGTTAGTAAGACACTGGTAATGGATCCCTTCGGTGGGAGGATGTTTAAGATTGACATTGTTGAGGAGAGGGAGAATCCTGGGCTTGTTGCCACAACCTCAGGTGAGTCTGCTGGGTTAACTAGGGATATGCTTGAGATGATGCAGAACATATTCAGGTCCATACCAATGCTAGGCCAGATGGTCAGTGGTAAAATACCCGTACCCAGGGTGACTCTTATGTTAACTGAAGAGGAGATGGAGGAATTAGGTGGGAAAATTGACGTGGGTGAGTACGTCTACGTTAAGATACAGGGCGGGAAGATAGAGATACTTAAGGAGGAGCATTAAACCGCTAGGGGTAGTTTCGGTTTTCTTGATTGTTTGTAGTGTACATGTTTATTGATGCCTAAGCCTCTTAGGGCTGTTAGGTGTGCTGAGGCTGTGTGTCTGTCCAGTCCGTGCTTCCTCATTAACTCATCGTGCTCTATCGAGTTTGTTGTTCCCCTTGGGTTTACGTAACTAACCCTAATCGAGTACAGTGGTGCCTTCATGGCTATTTTCTCTATGATTGTGCTTCTGAAGGTTGCAACCTTGTGATTGTAATTCTCATGCCTCCTATCACCACTCTTAATCCACATTAGCCTCAGCCTACCGAGAACCTCCGGATTCTCTAGGAACAGTGTCTTGACACCATGATGATAAGCGTAACCAAGCATTTCATGAATCCTCATGCCAATGATACTCCATGCACTATGCCTACTGAAGCCCCTTTCTCGAGGTCTCGCTGAACCAGAATGTTTTGTGGTCAATGAGTTCACCGTTTTCATTAACAATCGCTAGGTTAATCCTATCGGTGTTAACATCAACACCACCAATGAGCTTGCCACTGTTTTTCTTATGCCTAGCCATGTGTTCGTAGTAAACATCCATCGGTATCGTTACTTGAACCTCACCGTGAACCCATAATTGGTTATTCCTAGCGCCAACACCATCAATCACGACTCTTCCCATGTACCCAACACGCTTGGTGGTGATTGCACCTAGGAGCTTCTCGTAACTCCTCGGTATTGTTGGTTTAACCACAACCCTACCAACCGCCCCATCAAACCTAATTGTCGTAATGTGGAACTCGTAATTGAGCTTTAGGGTAATGCTCCTACTCGGGTACTCCAACTCACTCTGCTGAAACATGAGCCAATTGCTTAATTCAACACCCCCGAAGTCAATACCTAAAGCTCTACACGACTCGTAAACACCCATCACCAGCGTCACTGCACCATCAGCATACCTACGATTCGGAACAACCCCATAGGCTATTCCCCTAAACGTATTTATCCAGCCAATCTTGGTGCCAGGCAAGACCTGCTGCTGCTTCACCAGAGACAAAACCCTATGGGTGGCTATCTTGAACAACCAAGCAGTGGATAGCAACTCCTTAGCCACATCCCCATCAACATCAAACGGAAACCTAAGAGTTAAGTAATCCACAAAGGAACCCAAGACCCGCAGAGGCAAGGAACCCCCGGTGACGGGTGGGGAGTCGCTGCGGTGAGGGGGCTCGGGGAGACCGTCGAGAAGGAGACGGTGGGCTAACACCTACCGCCTCCGGAGAGACGGTAGGGAATATTTTCCACGGTAACCAGCACCCCTGTTCCCTGATATTATGCTTTAACACCTTAGTGATGAATTGCAATGGAGAGGAGATTCCCTACCCTAATGGGTGGTATGAAATCCGGAAAGGGCAGGTTACTCAAGTACCTTAACCACGGTACCCAGTATCTCAGCCCTACCCCCCGTTGGCCTAGCTAGCAGGTTGCCGCATACTAGACACCTAACCTCCACTGTGGCGTGATCAAATATCACCTGCTCGTTGCCGCACTGGTTGCACCTAACCCTGATGAACCTTGACTTGGGTGCCGGTATTAGTACGTTCCTGAAGTTCGGCATACCCGTGCATGCAACTCATTGGGTTTTTAAAGATTACTTAACAACACACCGGACAATGGCCACGTTTTAATGAACTTAGCCCTGGTACTCAACGAGGACTGTGCCGTCCTCCCGCTTAGTTATCTTAACCTTGATTTTAGACGGTGGCCTTTGTATGCCATTACTCCAGATCACGTTATTGAGGCTTTCACTCAGCTTAACCTTATCCTCATCAACCTTTGCATGCCTAGCCACAATACTCTTGATTAACCTAGCGGCGTATGGGGCCCTTCTGGTCCTTGAGGCCTTCTTAATATCCCTCAGGTTTATGGTTAACACTACCTCATTACTGGCCACGGTCATCACCCTAGTTCAAGCTTCACCCTCCTCCAATTCCTACGCTTAACGTTGTACGTGAACCTCCTGTTTGTTTTAACCATAACCCAGGCCGGCGGGTTCCTATTTGACTTCCCCGCTGACGCTAGCCTTAACTTGAATGCCGGTGGTTTGTGGGTTGCCATACTATCACCTGAACCTTATCCTATACTCCCTCCTGGTTTGGTTATAGACGGCTTCCAGTATCTTTTTAAGTTCTTCGTCTGTTATAGGCACCTTAATCCTACCTGACTGGGCGAGTGTAATCAGCTGGTTTTCAATGGACTCAACAAGCTCAGGCTTAACGAGCCTAAGGTTATCTAGCCTACTTCTGGCCTCTGGGGTTAGAATAACCCTAATAATGGCCCTCCTTTGAGCCTCCTCGGCCCTTTTCCTCTCCTCTTCCTCCGCCTTTCTCTGAAGCTCCTCAAGCTTCCTCCTCCTAGCCTCCTCAAGTTCGTTATCACTAACCGTGTCTTCTTCGTCGTCGTAGTAGCTCATACATCACTAAGCCCACGCATGGGTTTTAAAAACCTACTGCATCCCAAGATACCTCCACTGTTCACAGCATTAAGGATGGGTACTCATAACGGCCGTATTGGGTGAATCAATAGTTGTAAACATCTCCATATTTTACAAATTAAAAGTATCAATGATAAGTACGAAGTGATTAGTTCAGTTTAAAGCTATTCACCTTTACACACTCAGGTAATAAAATATATATTATATACTGATATATTGTGTTAAATAAAATAATTAGAAAAATTTATAAATGCAGAGCTGCTAGGCTGTTCGGTGAACTAGGTGAGCTCCATATTTGGAATGCCCATGCAGTCGGTGTTCCTACAGGACACGTTAAAGATCCTTAAGAGGGCCGTTGAGATAGGAGGCTTCGATGAGGTAGTCTATGATTACCTATCTAGACCTATGAGGGTTGTGGCTGTGTCAATACCGGTGAAGGTTAATGGTTCAGTTAAGTTATTTGAGGGTTACAGGGTTCAGCACAATAATGCCTTGGGGCCATTTAAGGGTGGCATTAGGTTCCACCCCGAGGTAACCCTTGAGGATGATATAGCTTTGGCTACTTTAATGACACTTAAGAATAGCCTAGCCGGCATACCATACGGTGGTGGTAAGGGTGCTGTTAGGGTTGACCCAAAGGCCCTTAAGCCAAGTGAACTTGAGGAATTATCCAGGGCCTACGTAAGGGCAATCTACATGGCCATAGGCCCTGAGGTGGATATCCCAGCACCTGACGTAGGAACTAACCCCCAAATAATGGCCTGGATGGTTGATGAGTACAGTAAGATAACTGGCAGAAATGTTCCAGCAGTCTTCACAGCCAAGCCAATTGAGCTGTGGGGTAACCCAGTTAGGGAGTACGCAACTGGCTTTGGTGTTGCGGTTATGGCTAGGGAGGCGTGGAGTAGCCTATTCAACGGTAATTTAAGTGGCGTTAGGGTTAGTGTGCATGGCTTCGGTAACACGGGCCAGTGGGCAGCCTACTGGGCTAATAAAATGGGTGCCAAGGTGGTTGCGGTAGCTGATACGTCAGGCACGGTTTACGATCCAAATGGCATAGACGTTGGGAAAGCCATGGAGATTAAGAACAAGACAGGTAAGATTATCAACTACCCAGGTGGGCAGAAGCTAGCCCCCGATGACGCACTGTACGTTAATGCCGATGTGCTGATGCCCAGCGCCATAGAGAACACTATTAGAGCTGATAACGTATCCAAGGTTAAGGCCAAGTTGATAGTTGAGGGTGCCAATGGGCCAACAACACCTGAGGCTGAGGAGTACTTAACGAAGAGGGGTGTCGTTATAGTGCCTGACATATTGGCAAACGCAGGTGGTGTCATAATGAGTTACCTTGAGTGGGTTGAGAATCTGCAGTGGATGACTTGGAGCGAGGAGGAGACTAGAAGCAGGCTTGAGAATATACTAATCAGCAACTTCAAGAGGGTACTAGACGAGTACGGTAAGATTAAGAGGGAGGGAGTCACAATGAGGGATGCAGCAATAGTGCTGGCTGTGAGTAGGGTGGAGAAGGCGATGAGACTTAGGGGTTGGATCTAGGAGCTACGGTGATTGTTTAAACCCACAGTTTTTCCAAACTCTTATAATTATCATTAACCTAATGAAGATGCCTATCTTTCATTTAAAAATCAGCAATAAATGGTAGTACAATTTGCTGAGGCCGATCACCGGAGGTTAAGCATTAATACTCCGGCATTATTTAGGCATCATGGATACCTTGAGGTTATCGAGACTAACCCTCGAACTAGGCCCCTCTGGTTTTGAGGATAGGGTGGTGAGGTTGATACTAGGCATGGTTAGGGATCACGTCGATAAGGTTAATATCGACAACATGGGTAATTTAATAGCCAGGGTTGGTAACGGGCCCTTTAAGATAATGGTAAGTGCCCATGTTGATGAGGTTGGGTTCATGGTCTCTCACGTTGATCAGAGGGGGTTCATTAGGGTTGTGCCGATTGGTGGTATTGACACGTGGACAATGATTGAGCAGGAGGTGGTTTTCATGGGCCGCAATGGTGATGTCTACGGTACGGTGGGCGTTGATCCACCACACCTCAGGAGGGAGAAGCCGCCATCACGGTTTGAGGAGATTTACATCGATGCAGGTTTTTCTTCGGCTGAGGATGCGTTTAAGAATGGCATAGCGCCAGGGGTAGCGGGGACCTTCGCCGGGTCGTTTAGGGAGAGGGGTGGTGTGGTTATTGGTAAGGCCCTTGATAATAGGGTTGGCTGCGGCGTGTTAATAGACATTGCGGAGGATGCTGGGAGGTTGGTAACTGGTGACGTTTCACTTTACATGGTGTGGAACACCCAGGAGGAGGTTGGTTTAAGGGGCATTAATGCTGCGGTTAACGCAATCAACCCGGATATGGCTATCGTGGTTGAGACCACCGTGGCCGCTGACGTACCGGCAAACCCTGAGAATGAGTGGGTCACTAGGGTTGGTGGCGGCGCCGCCATTAGGGCTCTGGATAGGTCAATGGTAACTAATCCACGCCTACTCTCAGCGGTACTGGGGCTTGCATCGTCAAGTGGAGTCAAGTATCAGGTTCAGGTTAACCCCTACGGCGGCACTGATGCAGGGGTGGTGCATGTGCATGGGGTTGGTGTTCCAACAGTAGTGATTTCAACACCGGCAAGGTACATCCACACACCTCACTCCGTGGTTAACCTTGATGATGTTAAGCAGGTGGAGTCCCTGGTAAGCCTAGTGATAAGGGAACACGGAGAGTTGAGTAAGGCAATTAAGATTACCCTATAATTTCACTTAACTCGGCTGCGCATTAAAATGATGGTATGATCTTGTGTATTACGAATTCCCTGAAGCCCAGTAACTCAGCCTTAGTTTGCCTACCCCTGGCAACCTCAAGCATTAGGTTGAATAACCTCTCCCCAGCCTGCTCCACAGTCTCCACACCCCTAACAACGGTGCTGGCATCGAAGTCGATGTTCTCCTTCATCTTGTTGTAGGTGTATGGGTTGGCGGTTACCTTTATGACTGGGGCAATTGGGTTACCGGTTGGAGTCCCTCTACCCGTTGTGAAGATCACCAGTGTTGCGCCGCCTGCCACCATGCCAACCACCGACATTATGTCGTAACCTGGGGTGTCCATTATGAACAGCCCCTTCCCCTTAACCTCCTCAGCGTAGTCTAGGACACCTTGTATTGTCCTTGAGCCACCCTTAATTATGGCGCCGAGGGACTTCTCCTCTATTGTGGATATGCCACCAGCTATGTTACCTGGTGCTGGTTGAGTACCCACTAGGTCGACGTTGTATGAGGCCGCTAACCTAACCCACTTACCAACAATCTCGTAAATCCTATCAGCCACCTCCTTGGACACGGCCCTCTTAGCCAGTATCTCCTCAGCCCCTATCATTTCCGGGGTCTCGGATAGGATTACCGTGCCCCCGAGGTCAATTAACTTATCTGACACGTAACCCACGACTGGGTTTGAGGCTAACCCCGACGTTGCATCTGAGCCGCCGCATTCAACCCCCATGACTAGTGATGATGCATCAACCTCAGTGGGCCTTTGGGCCAGGGTCTCCTCAGCCATCCTCCTCAACAACGTAACACCCCTCTCTATGGCTGCTGGTGTGCCGCCGTTAACGTCCTGTATTACAATCCTCTCAACCGGCTTACCAGTCTTAGCAATCTCATCAGCCACTTCATCTGCCTGAATTTGCTCACACCCAAGTCCAACAACTAGGACGGCGCCAACATTAGGATTCTTCGCCATACCTACCAACGTCCTCTTGGTTACTTGTAGGTCTGGTTCAAGTTGGCCACAGCCGAATGGGTTCTCAATGGCCACAGCCCCATTAACCTGCTCAGCTATCCTACGGGTAACCACACTTGAGCATATCACGGTTGACATGACTAGTACGTGGTTTCTAATACCCACCCTACCGTCAGGCCTAACGTAACCCATCACAGTTGGAGCATTGGCCATTCCAATCACCCTTTACAGGCGCTGTGAACTGAGGTTAAACTTTCAACGTTATGAACGTGGACATGCTCCCCAGCCTTAATATCCCTCTTAGCCCTACCAATCACATGCCCATACTTAACCACTAACCCGCACATTGGTATATCCCTCACGGCGAACTTGTGGCCGAAGGGTATATCATTAAGAAGCCTAATCACCACGGTTGAGGAGCCAATGCTTAACTTCACTGCATCTCCAGCCTTTAAATCCCTTAACGCTATGGCCACGTTATCGCTTGGGTTAAGTAGGGTAGCATCCCTAACGTCAGGTAGGCTTTGCGCAGTCTGCATTACCAGGACACCCACGCATTGAATTTAAGTACTCCGGCGTAGACGAATCCACCCTGGAAGCTGAGGGAGGTGGCGTCTACAATGTTTAGTGTATATGACGTCTTTCACTAGGCTATAGGGCCTAGGCTGTATCATCATGAGTGTTTAAGGGGGTTGTACGAAAATGTTTTAAATGACGGCGAATTTTTGCTGCTTATGGTCCTTAGGGTTGGTTTCATAGGGTTGGGAACGATGGGTGCGCCGATGGCAATGAATATCTTTAAGGCTGGTTTTCCGTTAATCGTCTACAACAGGACCCGTAGTAAGACTGAGCAGTTCAGTAGGTTAGGTGTGCCAGTCGCCTCATCGCCTAAGGAGGTTGCTGAGAAGTCGGATGTAGTGGTATGCATGCTTGTTGATGCTCCAGATTTAATGCAGGTATTGTTTGGGCAGGGTGGTGTGGTTGAGGGGAGGCATGATGGATTAGTGGTTGTTGATATGAGCACCAACTCACCGGACCATGCTGTTGAGTTCAGTGAGAGGTTGTCTAAGTTTGGCATTGAGTTCCTTGATGCACCAGTGACTGGTGGTGATAAGGGGGCTAGGGAAGGTACCTTAACAATAATGGTTGGAGGTAGACGTGAGGTCTTTGAGAGGGTTAAGCCCGTCTTCGAGGCGATGGGTAAGGTGATAATATACGCCGGTGATGTTGGGTCAGGGCAACTACTCAAGTTAATCAACCAAGTCGTGGTTGGGTTAAATACATTGGCTATGGTTGAGGCGCTTGCCTTAGCTAAGAGGGCGGGGGCTGATATCAATAAGGTTCAGCAGGTACTGATGAGTGGCATGGGTAATTCGGAGGTTATTAGGCAATTAATGCCAAGGGTACTTTCAGGTGACTTTAAGCCGGGCTTCAAGTCCTCCCACCTCAGGAAGGACTTGAAATATGTCGTGGATCTGGCCACTAGGTTAAACATGCCGATGCCCGGTGTTGGCGTGCTACTGCAGCTCTACAATGCCCTAGTGGCCCTTGGGCTGGGTGAGGAGGGTACCCACGCATTGGTTAAGTTATACGACCTGTTGATGCAGGGTGGGGCTTAAACTTTTAAAATAAAGCCACTGCCCAGTCGAGTTGAGGGTAATGTCTGTATCGGCGCTTCAAAGGCCAACTCCATCAAGGCTAATGTTGATTAGGTTAAGGACCCAGGAGGCGCTGTATAGGAGGATTAGGAAGACTATTGAGGACGCCAGGAACGCCACCCTACAGAGACTGAGGGCGCTGATACCAACGCTTGAGAGTAAGAGGAAGGTTTCCTATGGTGAGATAGGCAGGGTTGCTGAACTTTACCAGGCGGCTAAAAATAGGGTTGGCGCGGAGGCGTTGAATCTAATGGCATCATCAACGAGGGTTAGGGTTGATGGCTACGTTGAGGATAGGGTTATTGGTGGGTTAAAGTTCGGTGTACTTAACGTCAAGGGCTTTGGCGGCCCAACATACGGCATATACAGCGTGCCCACGGAGCTTGACTCAGCCCTAACGGAATTAGTCTCAATATTACCATCACTAATGGAATTAATTAACCTGGAGAACATATTCTACACCCTCCTATACAGGGTTAGGGAGTACCAAAGGATGATAAACGCCATTGATAACGTAATACTACCCAGGATAAGGGACTCATTATCGTTCATAAGGCTTGCCCTTGATGAAATAGAGAGGGAGGACTTCATAAGGAGGGTAATAATAAACAGAATAATAGGCACCACCTAAACTAAACCAGCGGTGAGGCTTGAGAAGGGTTTATAAGTGATCTGGATAATGAGGCCTTATGTCATCTGGAGGTGGTTTATTAACGTCAACGCTGCTCAACACCACAGGCCTAGAGTTATCCGGTGAGGTGGCTGAGAAGTTTAAGGGTAAGGTACTTGATACCATAATAGTTGGTGGTGGACCAGCTGGGCTCAACGCGGCCATATACGCGGCTAGGTTTGGGTTAAGTTCAATAATCATAACTGAGGAGGTTGGTGGGCAGGTTGGTAAGGCTGGTTGGGTTGAGGACTACCTAGGCTACACTAGGATAACTGGACCTGACCTAGTGAATAAATTTGAGGAGCACGTTAAGTACTACAACGTGCCAATACTGCTTGATTCAGTGGAGAAGGTGGTTAAGGAGGGTGAATTATTCAGGGTGATCACGGTATCCGGCGACGAATTTACCTCTAGGACCGTTATAATTGCTGTTGGCGAGAAGAGGAGGAAGCTTAACGTACCCGGTGAGGATAAGTATAACGGTAGGGGTGTTAGCTACTGCGCACCCTGCGATGCACCATTATTTAAGGATAAGGTGGTCGCCGTGGTTGGCGGTGGTGACTCGGCGGCATCGGCAGCGTTGCTGCTAACTGAGTACGCAACTAAGGTTTACATGATACATAGGAGGGATAAGTTAAGGGCACAGCCTATATACCAGGAACTTTTACTTAAAAATAACAAGATAACCATAATATGGAACACGGTGGTTAAGGAGCTTAAGGGTGACAAGGTGCTTAAATCGGCGGTACTGCAGAGGGTTGACACTGGGCAGATTACCGAGCTACCCATAGACGGCATATTCGTTGAGATAGGGGCTGAACCACCCATCAATTTCTTTAAGTCAATGGGCCTTGAACTTGACGGCAACGGTTACATAGTAGTGAACCACATGATGGAGACTAGTGTTAAGGGCGTATACGCAGCCGGCGACTGCGTGAGCCTAACACCAAGGGGGTTTAGGCAGATAATAGTGGCCGCGGCTCAAGGTGCCCTAGCAGCCTACTCAGCCTATAACTACATACTCACTAAGTATGGTCAGAACAGGGAAAAGTAAAAATTTTTAAATTAATTCTTTACCGCATTAAATGTTACTTTAACCTAGCCTTAGCGTCAATCATAGTTATACCCCTAACCCTATACCCAAGGCATAGCCTTGGGTATAGTATCTGGCAGGGTGAATACACGTAATTTCTAAGGGTAATTATCTGCATACTTCCCACCAAGTATTAGTACTCTAATATGCTTAAAAAACTTACGCAGATGTAATATTATGCATCCTTTTCAAACTAAGCTAGAATTATGTCCAATTCAGCCGTGTTTCCTAATTACCATTGCTGTTAAGGTTCTCTCAACACCATCAATCGAGTGGATCATTTTTATCAAGTTCTCCAGGTCATCAACCCTATCCACCTCAGCTAGGGCGATTACATCGTAAGGGCCGGTTACTGAGTACGCTACCTTAACCCAGTTAATAGCCTTTATCTTCTCCGACACCTCAAACACCTTTCCAACCCTTGTCTGGACCAGGAGGAAAACCTCAAACGCCATATATTACTTCACCTGGTTTGAATTTATAAATATTTAGCATTGGGTAGGTTTAAATGAATTTAACTAAGAGGAATTAGACATTATTATGAACGTTTTGGCCGTTATAATATAATACATTCCTTATGTACTGCACGGCTTGAAGCCCAGTTAACACGATATTACCGGTTATCACTATTGGCGTGGGGAGTTCATCGCCATAAGCCTTAATCAACTTAATGTTGGCGGCACCCCTATTTAACAAGTCCTTAATTAGACCCATGGTTGAGTCATCGTAGATCAGCGTGATCGTGTCCACACTGTTACCACCTATTGAGCGATTTTTAAGTAGCGGATAATATAACCAGAGTCCCCTGCACATAAATAACCACGCACCAAGACTGAAATTTAAGTCTCATGATGCATCACTAAAAGTTTTAATCCACAGCGAAGGTTAACAGCGGTGAATTATTTATAAAGGGTTAACCGGTGGTTGAGTTATGGCTTCCCAATACCTATTCAAGAGGTATGAACTACCCCCACTACCGTACTCGGTGAATGCACTTGAACCATACATAAGCGGGCAGGTCATTGACGTACACTATAACGGCCACCATAAGGGTTACGTTAACGGCGCAAACGCCACCATTGAGAGACTTGAGAAGATACTTAGAAGCGAGGTAACCAGCTACGACATACAGGGGCTACTCAGGAACCTATTCTTCAACGTAAATGGGCATAAGCTACACACCCTGTACTGGCACTCAATGGCCCCCGCCGGGAAGGGTGGGGGTGCTCCAGGTGGTTACCTTGGCGATTTAATAGCTAAGCAGTTCGGCAGCTTCGATAGGTTTAAGGCCATATTCACGGAGACCATGAGGTCACTACCCGGCTGCGGATGGACAGTGCTCTACTACGATACGGAGACCGGTAACCTAGAGTTCACCACCTTCGAGAACCACTACAACCAGCACATAGCTGAGTTACCAATACTGCTGATAATTGACGAGTTTGAGCATGCATACTACCTACAGTACAAGAATAATAGGAATGGCTACATAGACGCCATTTGGAATGTGGTGAATTGGGAGGAGGCCGAGAACAGGCTGAGGAAGTACACGAAGTAAATATGGCAATTAGCAGTGCAGATTAACATTTAATTTCAACTAGTTCTCTTTCCACGAGAACCATGATTCATAATAATACTAATGCTAATTAGGTAGAGGCCAAGTATAAAGAGGACCAGTGTTGATGTGTATATTGCTGATGCCAGGCGTTTAAGGAATGGTAAGGTGGCTATTAGTAGCGGCATGAGGATTATCAAGGCACCTACCGATACCACGTGGTTAAGGTACCTCCTTATATCCGTGGGTTTGCTTAGGGTTCTTCTCATAACCTTAAGTTTAAATTATGCTAAATAAATGTTAGTTTTAAATTATTTTAAATTGAGTAGTGTTGATTACTCCTTAATTACCTCAAGTGATATGAACGTCCTGGTGTCCTCAATACCCTCCATTTGGCTCATTATCCTTAAAAGATCGTTTATGTGTATCTCCCTAGCTATTATCACCAAGTCGTAGTCGCCTGAAACCCTGTAGGCCTTCTCTATGGGTAGCTCCTTAAGCTTATCGTAGACCTGTTGCCTATACTTAGGCGCAACCTTAGCCATTACTATGGCCTCAGCCCCACTCATCCTAAGGACCCTAAGCGCCTTCTCCGTAACATCAACGAACTCCCTACCCGTCCTTATTAGGCCGAAGTCCTTAAGCTTCTTTAGGTGGACGGAGAGGGCCTGCCTAGTCATTCCTAGTTCCCTGGCTATTTGATCCTGGTCGGCGTAGACTGTGTAGACCCTCAGTGGTTGAGCCTTCTTCAGGAGGAACTGTAGTATTTGTAACTGCCTTTCCGTTAACTCCCTCCCAATGGCCTCAGTTTCAACTTGACTTTCCATACCCATCGAAAAACTAAAAACGGCACTGGTATATATACTTATTGGTTTATCTACACTATATGCTAAGGAGATAAGGCATTCTGTTTAAAAATGAGTCCGAATTAGGGATATATCACCTTATTTTATTTAAATCTTTCTCTAAGTCTTAACAATTATCCTCCTGCCTAAAGCGTAATGAATGATAATGTCGATAAAGGCAGTGTAAAGTGCAAGTAGTGATACGTATAATGCCCATAGGCCGAAGTAGCCATACACCAGTCTGAGTAGTGCGGATGCCTCAACCAGTATTGGGGTTTCCCACCCATAACCCCTCGGCCATAGCCAAAGGTAACCGGGTATTAGCATCGGTACACATAGCGACGACATCATGACGGCGATGAAGCCCACTAGAATCATGTGAACCACGTCCAACTGTGGCGCATACAACGAGGCCGCTAGGGATACAGCTAGGCTAAACCTACCTAAGACAGCCCCAATTGGGTACGCTGCAGATAGGCTACTTCGCTTAGGCAATGTTGAGGGTATTCCAATGGCCATTAGCTCAAAAAGAACCAGCAGTGACACGGCTACGTTACTATCAATGAAGTACATTAACACTGGTATCGTGAAGAATGGTGCATCAAGGTAACTTGGCTTACGCCTATCCTCAACCCTCCTCATTAAGCTGGTTAATGAGGCAAGCGGGAAACCCACCAATGAGAGGGGGTTATTAGTGAACACGGCGGTTAACATCGAGGCTAAGCCAATTACCGTGAATGCATTTGGGTAAAGCAGGGGAATCCTACCCATCCCCCTCTCGACGAACACCATAATATAAAGAACAACCCACGCAATCAATAGGGCCTTCCAGATAAATGAACCCAAGTTTAAAACATAGGTTAAGGCCCATGATATTGATAACGCTGCTATTGCCAGTGAAACCAGCCGTGAAGGCATAAACCTAGTGAAGCCAGGGTGTTGACTATACATTACGCTTAGGTAAAAGAGAACTAGGCCACTCACCATCACCCTCCCATGGGTGATTGTGAATGGTGACAGTATGGGTCCAGTTATAAGTAATGCTAGGGATGCTATGAGGATTACCTGGGATGCCCTAACCTGGTACTTAAACAGCCTACTGTATATGCTTGGAGGCAGCCCACTTGTCACGTAACCAAGCATTGCGTTAAGGACTGGGTTAAGTTTATTAGCATTAAGGCTAGTTGAGTATTGGTGATGAGCACTCCTGATCATGACTGGTGAATGAGCCATGCCCCAGACTGAGGGTAACCATTCACTACCATTCACAGCTAGGCGTTGGGCACCTAAACCATGGTGAATATAACCACCAATGAGCATTACTAATGGGTTTAATCGGCATCGTGGGTAAAGTTTAAATAATTGCTGTGGTACATTAGGTTAATTGGCCGACGCCCAACCGGCCCGCCGGTGACTCCCGGGTTCAAATCCCGGCGGCCCCACCAGGAATCTTTGTTTCAACACTGCTTAATCAATGTTTGAGTGTTTCCCGTAGGTATAGGATGAACAGTGCGGCGGGGTGGGTTTTTTATAAAGGTCCCGTGGAATGCAGATTTTGATGAGTGTGAGTAAGCTGGTTTGGGTTGTTTCGTTAATTGTATTGGTTATTGTCTCGGTGGCAGCTTTAATACTCCCCACAGTGCATGTTGCCAGTAAGCAAGGCACGCCGGCGAAGGCTAACTCCAATGCACCAACGCCAATAAGCCCACCAATTAACACCAGCCTAAATACGCCAATTTACGTCATCGGCCCACAATCACTAACCCAAAGACTAATCAACACCGGCATACCACAATCACTGATTAGGTTCATTACTGTCCACAACTTATCCCTCGTTCCCCCTGGCTCCGTGGTTGTTATTGATTGGGGCTACTTACTGAGTTACCTCAACAACAACGCATCCTTAGTCATAGACTCACTGAAGCCATTACTTAAGGGTGAGGATTTAGTCATTATTGCTGTTCCAAGTCCAGGCAAGGCACCAATAGCCTTTAACGCATTGGCCATTGCGTGGGCTAGGGCTTACGGTAGTAAATTCACAATGTCTCCAGCAATTGGTGGATTATACGTGGCGGCCTTCGGTAATAACCACAGCCTAATATTCACAGCAAGTTATAGTGCCAAGGGAATAATAGGTTTCGTAAACGAGTACGAGAGCATTAGGGAGGCATGGGCTGAGACGGCACAGGAAACTGAGGCAAACCTAAATCTAGGTATTTATGAAGACCAATTAAGCCCAGGCACAAACATGTTAGACCCATGTTTCGGCTCCAACCTTCAAAATGGTACCTATGAATTAGCGTTTGGCTACGTACCCATGTATGATGGTGTAGATTTGCTGGCTTACAGTGATGGAAACGGATCTTTCCTTTATGACACCTGCATTTTCATTCACAAGGATTTAATCAATGCAAGCGGCGTTCTCGAGTATGCCATAAACCCCGCTGTGTGGTTCGCTTACATTCCAAGTAATGCAATAATTAGGAATGGTGGTCGTATACAGTATTTCATTGGTACGTTTGATCACGAGAGCGGTTGGATTGATTACGTGTATCATTACGATAAATATCTAGGAATACCCATAAACTCATACACTGAGTATACTCCTCCCTCGGCAAGTCCATCGTCTACATATGGTGAAGCATCATCGGTGCATGTGATACAGGAAAACACAGGCGGTACTAGTAATTACGCCTTAGTTAATAACACTTGGTATTTCTACTTAAGTGGCCCTGAGATGGTGAATCAACCATACTCGGTTGCTTACGCAGAAGCTGCTACGTGGGCCTTGCCTCAGGGTAATGAGACCTCCCAGACAGCCATTTTGTTTGAGGAGTTTGGTGTGAAGTTATTAACAGCCCGCTTGGTTAAGTTTCAGTTCCTATTTATCTGCTACGTGGAATATGACTACAAGTTTGTATGGACGGACTTCGCGTGGGTGCTCCATTACTCACCTAAGTCCAGCGTGAGTGCCAGTGGTTTGATAATTAATCGGCAAAGCCCATACTACGTCAGTGGTATCTCCTCATACAACCAAACTGTGTACGTAGGTTGCCTAACCTAATAAGTAAAACTTAAGATCGAGATGCTTCCTTTCACCTTTACCGCACGGCTCACTGATTATTCTAACTCACACTTACTACCATGACTAGGGCATCGCCATTAAATCATCAAATAAGCCTAATCAATAACCTCATGAGTAATGGGACTCAAGGAACGGATAAATGATGTTTTATTAAAATCCATAGCTTCTCTCCGCTTAGATTACCTGCGCTATGGTAATTCATGAAGTGGTTAGGCTAATCAGCCTCAACCTTAGTGCACCTCATGGGCTTGATGCCGCTTAGTACGCGGCTTATTGATTCCCCGTCGTTAATTGAGCATAGGTATGTCTCTACGCCTAGGCTGGATATCTTAATTGCGCTGGTTAACTTATTCGCTAATCCTCCTGTGGCGTCTATGCCACTGTTACCATAGGCAACCCTCATGCTTGGCTTAAACACCCTAATCAACTCACCCCTACCAGGTCCCTTCGTGTAGACGCCGTCAACGTCCATTAGGAATAATGCCTTACTTGGCTTAAGCGCCCTAGCTAACTCAACCATTATGTCGTCACCACTGAGTATGCTGAAGCCAAGTTCATCGTCAATTATAACGTCACCGTACAACATGGGTATGACACTCATGCTAACCAGTCTCCTCATTAGGTGGACTGCGTCGTCACTTAACCTAAGTTCCCGCCCACTACGCATAAACACAGCCCCTGTCCTTAGGGTGTATGTTGGTAGCCCAACGCTTGAGAATATTGATGTTATCCTCCCGTTAAGCATGGTTAAGGTTAGTGAGGTTAAGGCCACCCCTATCAACTGCCCCTCATCCCTAATACCCCTATCCAACCCATAGGCCTTAGCCACGGGGTGGGCAAATGAACCACCACCATGTACAATCACCGGCACCATGCCGTGGGACCTTATTAGTAGTGCTAACCTTCGTATTGGTGCCTCGTTGAATGATAGCGGAATAGTCTTATTGCTGAACGCCGACCCCCCAATTTTAATGATGATCATTGAGGCTGTTCTAAGGCCTAGCTTTTAAACAATTCACCATGCGCTTCCCGTTAATGTTTAACCCCCTTGAGGATTAGGTAAATTGCAATGGCTATGGCCGCTACTAGTATCAATACTAGGGTTGTTGATGTGGTTAACCGCGCCTGAGGAGGCCTAGGCGCCTTAATGGGGGTAAGTGCCGGTTGCTGGGCACCCGCTATTAGTGAGTATAGTTGAACCATTGCCGCGGTCCATATTTCCACATCATCTGGGTTCACTGAGCTTAGGGGTTGACCCATGGTTATTAGGCCGGTTTCCTGATCCCTATAGGTTAACCAGGTGTTGTTAACGTACTGAAGTAGAAGGTTCCAGTACATCTTGGCTAACGTATTGTTGTTACTTATGGTAATAACCTTCCTGATACTTCTGAAGTATATTGCGTTAAATTCAGGTGGCTGGGAGTATATGGCACCTTGGCTGAAGTAGCTTAGTGATGAGTAAGCCGAGTCCTCAGCTAACTTCAGGTAAGACTCGTTGTGAGTGGCCTCGTATATTAATGCTGCGGCCGCTGCTGTGGTGCCCTGGTTGTAGCTCCAAATGGTCTCGTCAATGGTTCCGTCTGGGTTTATGTGGTCGTAATAGAGGTGGCTTGGTGAACCTAGACACTTGTTAACCCAGTTGAGTATCCTAATCGCCCACCTAAGGTAACTCTGGTCACCAGTTATTAAATACAGCTCAGCCGCAGCCTCGGCTGCCGGTGAGTTTGAGCATGTGTTTCTCGATAGGTCACCAACCCTCCAGTATATACCGCCTGGGCATCTTAACGATGAGTTGCTGCTCCACCCGCTGATTATGAAGTTGAATAGCTCCTCAGCCCTATTAAGGTAACTTGTGTTGTTGGTGATCAGGTACATGTCTATTAGGGCTAAGGTAACCCACTCATTATCATCGTAATAAGTGTCTCCACCTGGACCCAGTGGTGGTGTTACCGTTGACTCGTACCCTGATAAGAGATTTATGGGGTTAGCGTAATGGCTTAAACCCGAGTAGTAACTGCTGAAAAGTGTCGTGAAGTTGCCTAGGCCTGGGGTTAATGCCAGGTAGACCACAGCCGACATTACCTGGGAGTATGTCCAAAGACAGCTGTACTTGCCGCATGTTAAGCCTCTGTACAGGTTTAACCCACTTAAGTAGTAATGGGCCTGAAGTGAATTGAATGTTTCAACAGCCCTCTTGGCGTATAACTCCCTTAAGCTTGATGGTACGTAGGTATTATTAGTTTCGGTAGCCTTAACAAGCCCCATTGATGTGTATGCAGCTAGCAGCGTCAATATTATTGACGCAACTATCTTTAATGTGAGGGAAGTGTTACGTATCTTGCTGTTACCCATGTGCTGGTTTAGTTAACCCTGCACTTAAAAATCTGCAACCTAAGCTACTCCAGAACCTCACCCACCAGGTTTATTGGTGTGGCGTCGGTCACCTTAACCTTGGTGAAGGAGCCTAGGAAGCCCTTTTCAACAACCACGGGTCTATAGTCCATTAACCTAACCATTAGGCCCTTACCCCTAAACCCCACCGAGCTTACAATGCCCTCGTAAACCCCACCAACGTACTGGAGGTTCCTTGAATAAGCCACTTCAAGGGCAACCTTACTGAGGGTGCTGCTCCTCTGCTTCTTAACCTGGTCAGGGATTTGCCTCATATACGCCGCCTCGGTGAATGGCCTTGGGCTATACCTGGCCACGTGAACCTTATCTATGCTCAAATCTTTAACAAGCCTAACGCTCTCCTCAAAATCCTCCTCAGATTCCCCAGGGTGCCCAACTATAATGTCGGTGGCTATGAAGGTTGTTGGGAAGCTCCTCCTAATCAGGTTAACCTCCCATTTAAACAGATCCACATCGTACTTACGCCTCATTAACCTAAGAACCCTATTACTGCCGCTTTGGACTGGTATGTGGAAGAACCTGTAAACCCTCCAATCACTCTTAATAACGTCAATTAGCCTGTGTATTATTCTTTCAAGTTCAAGGGGCTCGAGCATGCCAAGCCTAATCAGGTACCTTCCATCCACGCCCTTTAGTATTGACTCAAGTAGGTCGACCAAATCGTAGCCCTTATCCTTACCGTACGCTGAAACCTCCTGTCCAGTTAGGTAAATTTCCCTAGCACCCTTGGCCACGGCCTTAGCTACGTACTCCTTAACCATGCCTAGGTCAGCGCTCCTAACCCAACCCATACCACCCCTCGTGTACTTGACCACGCAGTATGTGCAGTTACCTAGGCAACCAACTTGAATGGGCACCACGTAAATGTGTCCAATCCCATTGAACTGGGGTATCCTAGCCATGGTGCGTTCACTCGGCTCCTCACCACCCTGAAGAACCCTTGCAGCGTTCTCGACAGCGTTAGGCGTTAGTAGCTGGACGTTGGGGGCTATCTTCACTATCTCACCGGGTCTGGCCTTAGTTAGGCATCCGGCGACCACCAGCCTCTTACCTAACCTGTAGTACCTCTCAATAGCCTTAAGCTCCCTAGCCTCTGAATCCTCCCTAACGGCGCACGTATTAATCACTATT
>Ga0080003_1000529_pt1 | contig 25171 bp, 21 predicted proteins | sample JossMetagenome_FD_69206 | JGI IMG/M metagenome (GOLD analysis project Ga0080003, IMG submission 69206) | Hot spring microbial communities from Joseph's Coat, Yellowstone National Park, USA - JC2_E (SPADES assembly) (version 2) | ecosystem: Environmental > Aquatic > Thermal springs > Hot (42-90C)...
TAGTATAACTAAATTCTTTGAAAGAACCTTGGTTTATAAAAAACTCAAAGTATCCAAAGCTTCCACAAGTAATACCAGGGGTATTTTTTGGAGCCTGTGAAAAATACTCAAAGTACTCTATTTCTTTATCTTCTATAATGGCGTATTTTATCTTGGTGCAACCTACGTTTGTAATAGCGTTTCCAAACCTATCGTAAAAAAGGATAGAGCCTTCTATGGTATTGTCTTTCAATACCGGTTTTGGAATATCTAAACTGTTTTGGTAATTAATCTTAGGTCCTAAAAAATCTATGGTTCTTAGTTTGTGAATCCAAGCTGATGCAGGGGCAAAGATATCTCTTCCGTGAAACGTGTTTGATGTGGGTCTTAGTATATAAGGATGATTTGATATATCAACGCAATAGGGCTTTTCTTCAAACACCATATCAAAGATGCCGTTCATAGGTCCTACAAAAAAATAATCTTTGTACTTGCAAGCTATTGGTGCTCTTGAGGAGCCAACCCCTGGGTCTACTACGCACATAAATACCGTTTCTTTGGGAAAGTACTTGTAAGAGACAGATAAGTAAAAAGCACCTTTTAGTATGTTGAAAGGTTCTATGTTGTGTGTAATATCTACTATTTCAACATTTTTTTCAACAGAATAAATCACTGCCTTTAGGGTACCTACATATGGGTCATCTGTTCCAAAATCAGTTAAAAGCGCTATCATACAACAAAGTATAACATAGTTTTTGTACAGAAGCCTCATCTTGATGGCGTTTTTCTTAGACCTTTATAGTTTTATTAATTTTTTGTTAAGGGCTTTTAAGCATTTAGAAGAATTTACAAAAGATACTGATAAAATGAACTTTTTTTAGATTTTTAGCACTTAGCCCGCCCTTATACTTAAAATCTATGAAAACACCAAATCAAAGGTACATGGAAAAGTTTAAGAGTGCAAAGATTTTACTATCATCAACCAAAGACCACACATATAGTTCTGTAGACTTAGGTATAAATATATGGGAAGAGATGCTTCAATCTTTTGAAAAACTCTTAGACAAACCAACGTTTGCCCTTGTTAAAAGCCTAAAACCCACCAAAACCAGCGAGCCGATCCCACCCAATACAATACTCTTAGAATGTCCCACAGAGCAAGTCAAAGAATGGATTGAGAAAAACCTTGGACAAGTTATAAAATTAGAAGCCTCCAAAAAAGGTATTTTTATAAAACTGATAAATGCGCCCAAAACCAGTGTGCCAAATGGCATTTCTAAAACCAGTGTGCCAAATGGCATGTCAAGGATTTTTGCCGATCAAAAATATGTTCTTAGTTATACCGATACAAATCTATCTGCTAAATACAATTTTGATAATTTTATAGTGGGTAAGCAAAACGAAGTGGCTTACAAAGCAGCTTTAGATGTGGCCATCAACGAGAACTCCATATACAACCCACTTTTTATATACGGAAGAGTAGGAAGTGGTAAAACACACTTACTTCAAGCTGTGGGAAATAAAGCTTACGCTCTAAATAAAAATGTACTTTACACATCTATGAACGATTTTACCGAAGAGATGGTTTATTATCTAAAATCTGGAAATATTATGGCTTTTAGAGAAAAATACAAAAATATAGATATACTTCTTATAGACGATATTCAGTTTTTATCTGGGAAAGAGCGTACACAGATAGAGCTTTTTAACATATTTAACCATCTGTTTCAGCACAACAAACACATCCTTTTTGCGAGCGACAAACATCCAAGGGATATAAAAGATATATCAGAAAGATTGGTGAGCAGGTTTGAAGGAGGGCTTTTGGTAGAAACTAACATAGATGATCATATAAAACTATCCATAATAAAGCAAAAAATCCAAATATACGGTCTAAACGTAGATGACAGGCTGATATCTTACATAAAAGACAACACCACCAACAACGCCAGAGAGATAGAAGGTCTTGTGATCCAAATAAAAGCAAAAGGCTTATCTATATTAGAAGCCATAGATAACCATCAGAATATAGACAATCTAACATCCAAAGACTCTACATCCACAAATATAGATACCATTAAAAAGATAGTGGCAAGTTATTTTAATATAAGCATAGACATTCTTGCTAAAAGCTTTAAAAACAAAAAATACGCCACCGCCAAGCACATAGCCATATTCTTATCAAGGGAGCTTACAAATCTATCGCTTTCTGAAATAGCATCACACTTTAATATCAAATCCCATTCTAGCGTGGCTCACTCCATCAAAAAGATAGAAAAAGCCCTAAAAGAGGATAAAACTATCCAATATTCGGTATTTTCCATAAAAGAGATAATAAAAAGACAAAAGTAATATAATAATTGTATGGAGCTTTTAGAGGCTAAAAAATTGATAGCTTTGGCAAGAGAGAGTATAAAATCTGAGTTTGAAAACAAAGAACCCTATGTGGATGAGGAGTTAAAACAAAAATTTTCTAAACCCCAAGGGGTATTTACCACACTAAACACTTACAAAGACCATCAGTTGAGGGGTTGTATAGGCTTTGTGGAACCAAGATACCCACTTTGGCTTGGTGTTATATATACCGCCAGATTGGCAGCTTTCAAAGACCCAAGGTTTACACCTTTAAAACAAGAAGAGCTAAAACATATAACGGTAGAACTAAGTATCCTTAGCATACCAAAGCGTATAATCCCAGATAAAGAGCACATATGTATAGGAAAAGACGGTCTTATCGTAAAATATGGCAATGTTTCAGGGCTTTTATTACCCCAAGTGGCCACAGAATACAATATGGATTGGGAGATGTTTTTGCAACACACTTGCCTAAAAGCTGGGCTTCCAAAAGATTGTTATAAAAACCCTCACGTGGAAGTATACGCTTTTTCAGCAGAAGTTTACAAAGAGCTAAGCCCAGAAGGAGACATCACCAAAGAAGAGTCCCTTTCATGCGGGACTTAGAGCTATTAAAAAAAGAGCAGTTAGAGTGCGCAAAACTAATATCACAAGAAGATTTTATCGGAGATTTTAATACAATAGGCGGTATAGACCTAACATTTTTAAAAGAAAAAGATAAAACCTTAGGTATAGGGGCTTTGGTGGTGCTTGATAAAGCCAAAAATATAGTTTATAAACATTTTTACAAAGATTACGTTAGCTTTCCCTACATACCTGGGTTCCTCAGTTACCGGGAGTTTCCCATAATGGAAGGGCTTGTAAAAACAGCTCATACGCTTCCAGATATTTATATGATAGATGGAAACGGCATGCTCCATCCAAGGTTTTGTGGTCTTGCCTCTTATTTTGGTATAAAACTTGACAAAATCTCTTTTGGTGTAGCTAAAAAGCTTCTTACTGGGGATATTGATGAGAATGGATATGTAAAAATAAGCGGTAAAATTGTAGGAAAAGCCCTAAAAACAAGAAAACATACAAAACCTGTTTTTGTATCAGTAGGTCATAAGATATCCCTTGAAAGCGCTATCAATATAAGTCTTATGTTTTCAAAATATAGAATTCCAGAACCCACAAGGCTTGCCCATAATATGCTTAAACAAATAAGGGGTAAATAGTGTTTAAAAACGCTTTGTTTTTTTCCATAGCGGTTTTTATAAGCAGAATCCTTGGATATATAAGAGATGCAGTGTTTGCATATTATTTTGGAGCATCGTATCTATCCGACGCTTTTTTTATAGCCTGGAGACTTCCTAACACCCTAAGAAGGCTTTTAGGAGAAGGAGGGCTAAACGCCTCTTTTGTGCCTATTTACGGAGAGCTTTACAAAAAAGATAAAGAGCTTTCAAACAAATTTTTTTCTGGAGTCTTTTGGTATCTATTTTTTATAAACATATGCCTAATCGTTTTTACCATAATTTTTGCCAAATATGTAATAAAAGCCATAGCTCCAGGTATTACGAACCCAAAAGCTCTTCAGGATGCTTCTACTTTTATAAAGTTTTTGATAGTAAATCAGCTTTTTTTCAGCATAAACGCCCTTTTGATGGGAGTTCTAAACGTAAAGGGTATTTTTTTTAGAAGTGCATTCACGCAGGCTATTTTTAACATAAGCATGATCGTATCAATATTAACGCTTACCCACAAGATAAATATATTTTCGGCTATCATCGGGGCGCTTGTTGGAGGTGTGGCTCAGGTGATTTTTTTGTTTTTAAAAGCCCTAAAACTAGATATAAAACTTTATTTTTATATAGAGCTTACAGATTACATAAAAACATTTTTTAAAAAACTAATACCGGCTTTGTTGGGTTTTGGTGTGGCACAGCTTTCTTTTTTTGTGGATACATTTTTGGCCTCAATGCTGGGAAAAGGCGTTATCTCTTATATGTATTATGCAAACAGGTTGTTTCAGCTTCCTATAGGTCTCATGTCTGTGGGTCTTGCCAACGCACTTTTATCCAATCTAAGCTTAGGAGACGATAAATCCAAAAGAACCACCGAAGCCTTAGGCCTTATAAGCCTCCTTACAATACCAGCTTCTTTTGGGCTTTTTGCACTATCAAAAGATATCATAAATTTACTCTATCATCATGGGATTTTTAACCAAACCGATGCCATCAACACCGCTCACATACTATCTATACTATCTTTTGGTATTACATTTTTCTCTTGGCAAAAGATTTTATCAAGCGCTTTTTTTGCCAGCAAAGACACGCTATCTCCAAGTTTATCATCGCTTGTTGGGGTTTTGGTGGAGGCTATCACCGGTTATACGCTCGCTTTTTTACTGCATCTTTCTTTTATAGGTCTTGCCATAGGCACTGTGTTTTCTGGTGTTAGCTCGTTTTTGTTTTTGCTATGGCGATCCAAAGGTGCGTTTGTGGATATAGCGTTTTTAGTAAAGCCGTTTTTAAGGGCTTTCTTGGCCTCTTTGGCGATGGGGATTTTTATAATCGTTTTTAAAGAGCTTTTGCCCTACGCTTGGCTTAGAGTGTTGGTCTTTATACCAGCCGGTGGGGCTTTTTATATAGGCTGTCTTTTCTTGTTAAAAGAACCTACGTTGTTTTTAGCTTTTAAAAGCCTAAAAAATACGATCACTAAAAGAAGGTAAGATACTTTTTAAAATTCTTTATTTAATTTAAGGTCTTATCTTTAACAATCTCAATATCTTCTTAGTCCAATCAGGTCTTTCTTTTTCTGGTAATTTCCTTAATTTGGCTAAGGCTTTACGAGATAGCTTTTCTCTACTTTTAATACCTGACATATTCAAAATATGATAAATTAATTTTATGGAAAATGTATCTGTATTGGCAGCTTTTATAGCGGGGATACTTAGCTTTTTATCCCCTTGTGTACTTCCTATAGTACCAGCTTATTTGTCCTATCTGTCTGGAAACGTGTCCTTTGGTAAGAAAACAAAAAACTTTGATATGGATATTCTTCTGGCATCGTTGTTTTTTGTAGCCGGGTTTACAACTGTATTTACCGTAATGGGTTTATCTGCTTCTTTCATCGGTGGGCTTTTTAGGGATTATTCTTACTATATATCCAAAGTAGGTGGGGCTTTGGTGGTGTTTTTTGGGCTTCATTTTTCTGGGATTTTGATAAAAAAAGATTTTTTGAAATACCTCGGTGCTTTTGAAGGATTTTTGTTTAGTTTTTATGCTTTTAATATGATAAACCTAAAAACATTTGAACAGATAAGCGCTATAGTGGCTATTGTATTTGCCCTTTACATGTTAAACTTTCACAACATACTGTACCAACAGTTTAAAATATCCGATGAGTCTGTTAAGCTAAACACTAAAAAAGGGTTTTTGAAGTATGTGTTTGCCTTTGTGGTGGGACTTAGCTTTGCTTTTGGATGGACCCCTTGCATAGGACCTGTACTTGGTTCTATCTTGTTTTATGCTTCTCAAGAAAGTACTCTTTACAAAGGAGCTTACCTTCTTTTTGTATACTCAATAGGCCTCGGTGTTCCTTTTATCTTAGCTGGGGCTTTGTTTGGCGCTTTTATAGACTTTTTGAAACGATTTAAAAGGGCTTTTGAGATAGTGGAGATTCTTGGAGGTGTTCTTTTGATACTGATGGGCCTATTCTTGGTGCTTGGTAAAATCTCCATAGTGTCTAGCTTTATATCCTAACAAAGCCAAACTTTTTCAAATAGCTTTTAAAGGCTACGCTTTTTAAATCAGCCTAAAACGCAGTATGCTTTACTTCAAATTATGCAGTTTATCAGTTCAAAATGAAAAAATAGGTATTATAATATTTAGATGCTTGAGATTGTTACATTTCCTAACGAGATTTTAAAGCGTAAGACAAATCCAGTTAAGTCTGTTGATGCCGAGATAAAAGATATAATAGCGCAGATGAAAGAAACCATGTACAAAAACGACGGTATAGGATTGGCGGCAAACCAAGTAAACATATCTCTTAGTATAATGGTGATAGATACCACTTCCAGAGAAGAAGAAGGTGAGAAATTCAAAGGGGTGCTCATAAATCCAACGCTTGTAGCTAAAGAAGATCAGATCAAGTTTAAAGAAGGATGTCTTTCTTTTCCAGGCTTACAGGTGGAGGTCATAAGAGCCAAAGAGGTTTTAATAAAAGCCATAAACGAGTTTGAAGAAGAGATAACGCTAAAATTGACTGGGCTTCCAGCGGTGGTATTTCAACATGAGTTTGATCATCTTAGTGGCATAACGTTTTTAGATAGATTGTCAGGTATTAAAAAACGCTTTGCCCTTGAGAAGTATCAAAAGATGTTGAAAGAACAAGTTAGTGCATGAACATCGTTGTGGAAAGGTTTTATCCTTTTGAAGTGGATTACAGAAATTACAAAGTGCTTGGTTATGTAGACGTAAAGCTTGAAAACGTCTTAAGGCTAAAGTATATAAAAATACTTCAAAATAAGTTAGACAACAGTGTATTCTTACAGATGCCCACTTGCAAAGACCAGAAAAAGCCATTTTTTGAGCTTTTAGACTCAAAAACAACAGATTATATAAAACAAAAAGTCATAAACATGATAAACGAGGTAAGATGAGAAAATATATCACAAACACGTTGGCGGTGCTCACCGTTAGCCTTATTCTTTGGCTTGGGTTAGCGGTGTATGGATTGTTTTACGATAAAACAAAAGGTATCGTGTTTTATGTAAGTTTTGGGCTTTTATCGGTGGTATTTTCATTGTCTATTCTAAAGCTTATTTACGATGAGCTTCTTGAAATAATAAAAGAGGTAAAAGCTGGAAAAGGACTTTTTGATGTAGTATACGATCTTTTTTCATCTTTAAAGCTTGCTTTCTTTCTGATGATAGCTATCGCTATATTTTCTATGCTTGGTTCTACTTATATAGAACAAGAAAGACCTTTTAATTTTTATGTGTCTAAGTATGGTCTAAATGAAGCCCATCTTATAATGAGCCTTCATCTAAACAACGTATTTCACTCGTGGTATTATAGATTGCTTTTGTATCTTTTTGGTGTAAATCTTATCATCTGCTCTATCAAAAGGTTGCCTCCTGTTTGGAAACATACCTTTGGAAAAGAACGTATCTTAAAGCTTGACGAAAAAGCTGAAAAGCACCTAAAACCAATAAGCGCCCAAACCCAAAAAGACCCCATGGAGATAGCAAAGTTTTTAAAATCCGAGGGTTTTAGAGTTTTTTACGAAGAGGATAAAGGCGACAAATACCTATATGCAGAAAAAGGAAAATGGTCGAGACTTGGGGTTTACATAGTTCACATTGGGCTTATTATACTTCTTGCAGGCACGCTGATAGATTCTTACTTTGGTATAAGGGGTATCATGCAAGTACCAGAGGGCGATAAATCAAACATTCTTATGAGTTTAGACCTCGCTTCTGATAAGGTTTATAAACTACCTTTTTATGTGTATGAAAAAAGGTTTAAGATAATAACTTACGGCAAGTCTTCACCAGAGTTCTCATCGGCGGTCAAATCTTACGAAAGCCACATATACATAATAAAAGATAACAAAATAGTAAAAGAAGGATCTTTGGCAGTAAACGCACCCTACAGCTACGATGGATACAACATATACCAAGCCTCTTATGGGCTTACTGGTTTTCCAAAAGAAATGAAGCTAATAGCCATAGATAAGAAAAAAGCATCTTCTGGCAATCCTCAAGAAGCTTTGGCTGGGAGTGTAAGGTTTGTAAACTCAAAAGTAACTATGTTTAAGGGTATAAGTCTTGAGATTTTAAAAAGCACACTAAATGTAGAAAACCCTCAGGCGGGAGCAAACGGTGATTTAAAACCAGCAGTTATGCTAAAAGCCACATACAACGGCAAAACTTATCATATACCGGTATTTTACAGTCCAAAGTTGACGCTGATGGTTTATAACCAGATACCTGGCAACAAAGACTTTCCTTATGTATTTTTTATGGATACTTTTGTGCCTCAGTATTTTTCTGGTTTTCAAATATCTAAAAACCCTGGTACCTATATCATATGGCTTGGTTCTATCATCACCATACTTGGGATGATGCTGGCTTTCTACAAAGTAAACAGAAAAGTATGGGTAAGGTTCCAAGGAAACCAAATGAAGATAGCCCTTTATTCTCACAAGTTTAAAGAAGAGTTTCAAAAAACCTTTCTACAAAAACTAAAAACTGTGATATAATATAACAATTAGGCCCGGTAGCTCAGTTGGTAGAGCATACGGCTGAAAACCGTAGTGTCGGCGGTTCGATTCCGCCCTGGGCCACACTTAAAATATGAGATCTATAACATCGTACAAGCTTCTTTCAATATTGATATACATAAGTATATTTTTTTCAATAATAACCATAAGTCTGACGAGCTTTAGCCCAATATTTTTAATAGGCATCGCACTTGTACTTATAGGCATTTTTAGGGATTTTAAAGATATAAACATTCCGAGGATAGTCGTAAACATTCTAGCCATAGTATCGGTTGTATCGGTGTTTTTTCTAAGTTTTAGCTTAGTTGCTATTTTTGAATTTGCAAGAAACATCATAGTCACATTCTTAGGTATAAAGTCCCTTGAGAAGAAAAACCCAAGGGATGTTTATCAGATACTTATATTGGAAACAATGGGTATGGGCATCACAGGGATTGGCATCAGCGATATAAAGTTTTTTGGGCTTTTATTGATATGGGTGTTTTTAAGTGTATTTATATTGTTAAATGTTAATATTTCTAAAAGCCTACAAAACCAAAGGCTAACACTCCAACAAATAAAACTTATAATGCTTGGTGTTCTTGGTATATCTTTTACTACGGTGATACTTGGGTTTTTTATATTCCTTACGATGCCGCGTATTCAGTCCCCTATCCTAAACATAGGCTTTGGTGGGATCTCTAACACGGTAGGGTTTTCAAACACGCTGTCCCCTTCAAGCGCCACAAATGTGCTTGAGAATACCACAACAGTTTTTAGGATATTCAACATACAAGGAAACCTAAATATCAAAAACGCTTACTTTATAGGGGAGACTCTTGATTATTTTAATGGGACCACTTGGACTCACCAGCACATGGCACAAGGACCTAAGTTTATAAAAGGTAGATCTTTGTCTTACGATATTATGATAGAACCAACCTACGATAACAAGCTTTTTGGTATCTTGTTTCCTTATGAGGTAAAAATTTACAAAAGCCCCATAATAGCTTCTATAACAGATGATTTTACTATAAAAACAGAAAAGCCCATAACAAATAGAATTGTTTACAGGGTTGAGTCTTATCTTACAAAAAGCTACAAACAAGATCTTTTAAACAAAAATACATTTTTAGAGTTACCACCTGACATAGACCCGTCTATAGTAAAATTGGCAAAGCTCCTAAAAACCCAGAACCAAAACCCTATAGAAGCTGTGGAGGATTATTTTAAAAATGAGCACTTTACATATTCTCTGAGCAACAAAGAAAGCAAAAACTTTTTATACGATTTTTTGTTTAAATACAAAGTGGGAAACTGCGAGGCTTACGCTTCATCCACAGCTCTCTTGCTTAGGCTTATGGGAGTCCCAGCCAGGGTGGTGGTGGGTTTTCACGGGGCTACATACAACAAAGATGGACACTATTATTTTGTAACAAACGCACTGGCTCACTCTTGGGTGGAGGCTTATTACAACGGTATGTGGCAAACGGTGGACACCACACCATCAACTTACAAAAGCACCATACCAAAGCTTAGTAAAGCTAGGATGTTTTTTGATTACATAAACTATCTTTGGGATATAAACGTAGTTTATTATTCAAGCGCTAGACAAAAATATCTATTGGAAAGCGCTCTAAAAAATACAAGCTCACTTGTCAAACACTATACAAAACCAGTCGTTTATTTACTGTTGATATCGTTTTTGATATATGTGATTGTGAAAAGATTGTTTTTGGCTTTTAGTATAAAAGCTATGTATAAAGACCTTTGTAAAGAAATGGCGTTTTTAAATATAGATATTTGCACACCGGAAAACGTTCCACAAATCATAAGGGAGAACGGTTTTAAAGATTTTTTTGACATTTATATAAAAGCCAGATACTCAAAATACGGTATAGACAAAAAGGAAAAAACATTGGCAAAATTTTATTACAAAAAAGCCAAAAGGATTATAAAAGAGTTTAAAAATAATTCCTATAAACATTTAGAGCAAAGTTTATAAAACTATTATCATAAAAATTGTCCAAGAGCTTCATATTTTTATATATAGAGCATAAAGCTCTAAAAACTTTAACAAAGAGGTTTATATGTTTGAAAAGTTTACAGAAAGAGCAAGACAAATTATATTGCAAGGCAGAGAAGAGGCTGTAGAGTTTGGGCACGGGTATCTTGGTACTGAGCACTTACTCTTGGCACTTTTAAAAGAAGACGATATTCCAACCCTTGTGCTGGCAAAGTTCAACATAACTCCAGACAAGGTAAAAAAAGCCATCACAAGTCAAATGTCAAGGGGAAACCATAGCGGTGAAGTTCTTTTTGCTCCAGATGCCAAAAGGGTATTGGAGTTTGCTGTGGAAGAAGCAAGGATACTGCATCATCAATTTGTGGGCACTGAGCATATTTTTATAGGCGTAGTAAGGGAAAAAACTGGATTGGGCGGTAGAGTGTTAAGAGGCCTCGGTCTGGATGAGTATGCCGTAAGAAGAGAAACATTGCAAATCCTTGGAGAGCTACCATCTCAAGAAACCACAAAATATGTGGCAACTCCAACCCTTGATAGACATAGTAGAGATATAACTGCTTTAGCTTCAGATGGCAAATTAGACCCCGTGGTAGGAAGACAAAAAGAAATAGAAAGAACCATACAGATCTTAGCAAGAAGAAGGAAAAATAACCCAGTGCTCATAGGAGACCCAGGTGTTGGTAAAACCGCCATAGTAGAAGGTTTAGCCCAAAGGATAGTGTCTAAAAATGTGCCAGAGGCTTTGTTAAATAAAAGGGTAGTGGTGCTTGATATCGCTTCAATAGTAGCTGGCACCAAATATAGAGGACAGTTTGAGGAAAAACTAAAAGCCATCATAAAAGAGTTAGGAAAAGCTGTAAACGTCATACTTTTTATAGATGAGCTTCATATGATCATAGGAGCTGGTGCTGCAGAAGGCTCTGTAGACGCATCAAACATGCTAAAACCTGCCTTGGCAAGGGGCGAGATACAGATAATAGGAGCCACCACATTAGACGAGTATAGAAAGTATATAGAAAAAGACGGTGCTTTGGAAAGAAGGTTCCAACCTGTTTTGGTAGAACCCCCTTCCACCGAAGAAAGTATAGAGATTTTAAAAGGGCTTGCTCCAAGGTTTGAAAGTTTTCACAATGTCAAATACGAAGAAGAAGCCCTCATAAAAGCTGTAGAGCTTTCCAATAAGTATATAAACGATAGATATCTTCCAGATAAAGCTATAGATGTGATGGACGAAGCGGGTGCTTTGGTAAAAATAAGGGGCTCTGAAATGCCAGAGCATTTACAAAACATGTTAGAACAAATAAAGCAAGTAGAACAAGCCAAAGACCAAGCTGCCACCGAACAAGATTACGAAAAAGCCGCAAACCTAAGAGATGAAGAGATGAGGCTAAGGGCTAGATTTGAAACATCGAAGCTAAAATGGAAGCAAGAACAAGCCTTAAATAGACCAGTCGTCAATATAAAAGATATAGCCAACGTTGTAGCCAAATGGACTGGAATACCTGTGGATAAGCTCTACGAAGACGATCTTTCCAAGCTTTTACACATAGAAGCCAAACTAAAAGAAAGGGTAATAGGACAAGAAGAGGCTATAAAGGCTATAGCAAAAGCCATAAGACGTTCCCATGTAGGGCTAAAAGGAAAACACAGACCTATAGGTGTTTTCATGTTCTTAGGACCCACAGGTGTAGGGAAAACAGAAACTGCCAAAGCCCTAGCCGAATATATATTTGATACCGAGGAAGCCCTCGTAAGGTTTGACATGTCCGAATACATGGAAAAGCACACCGTCTCCAAATTGATAGGCTCACCTCCGGGGTATGTAGGATATGGAGAAGGTGGACAGCTTACAGAAAAAGTAAGAAGAAAACCATACTCTGTGATACTCTTCGACGAGATAGAGAAAGCCAATCCAGATGTGTTCAACGTATTTTTGCAAATCTTTGACGATGGTAGACTAACAGACGGTAGTGGAAGAGTAGTAGATTTCTCTAACACCATCATCATAATGACTTCAAACCTCGGCGCAAAATCTATCATGCAAAACACCAGCGTAGGTTTTGAAAGCAAGCGTAACGATTTAGATAAAAACCTTATGAAGAAAAATATCATAGAACAGGTGAAAAAGCACTTCAACCCAGAGTTTATAAACAGGCTTGACGATATGATAGTATTTGAACCACTTGAAGAAAAAGACTTAGAACAAATACTTTACCTTCAAACCAACGAGATAAACAAAAACCTAAAAGACTTGGACCTAACGGTAGAAATCACAAAAGAGTTTGCAGACTGGATCATATCTAAAGAGTTTAAGAAAGAATACGGTGCCAGAAGCCTTAGAAGAGCCATACAAAGACACATAGAGGATATGCTTGCAGAAAAGCTTATAAGCAAAGAGTTAAAAGATGTATCTAAAGTGGTGATAGATGTAAAAGACGATACTCCTTACATAAAAAGCAAAAGAAAAAATACCAAAAAAGACAAAAAAGAGGCCATCACAAGCACCTAACGTATGAGGGTTTGGCTTTTTGCATTGCTTTTTGGTATCGGGGTCATTGGAATGAGCGAAGGCATTGCTTTTGAGCTTTATAGTAAAGATTTTACAAACGGCGGTTATATACCGCCGTTATTTTCTTGTCTTGGAAAAGACGTATCCCCAGAGTTATATTGGAAAAATCCACCGAAAAACACAAAAAGTTTTGCTCTGATAGTGGAAGATTTGGATGCTCCAGGTGGAGTGTTTTAGCATTGGAGCGTTTACGATATACCACAAAGCGTTCACGAGCTAAAAGAAGGCACCAAAGATTACCTTCAAGGTCTAAACGATTTTGGGAATATAGGCTACGGAGGACCATGTCCGCCTCCTGGTAAACCACACAGGTACTACTTCAACCTTTATGCTCTAAATATCAGCTCTTTAGGATTACCAAAAGGAGCCACAATAAAAGCCATTCAAGAAAAGATAAGATCCCATATACTTGGTAGCGCTTTTCTTTTTGGGCTTTTCAAAAGATAAATCATAAAGTTTCTATAAGGGTTTTTACTTTTAAAAGATCTTCTTTAAAATGATTTAACTCATTTGGGTTTCTAAGAAGAAAAGAAGGATGGTATGTGATGAAAACCTTTGTACCTGCAGGCAGCACAGGGCTTTTTGGGGTGGAGGATAAAAAGCTTCCCCTTGATTTTGTAGGTGATATTTGTTTTGTACCTATAAGTCCCACCGCAGCGGTTTTACCAAGGGCTACTATCAGCTTTGGTTTTATAAGTTTTATCTCCTCTTTTAAAATGTAAGAACAAGATAGCATTTCCTCGTCCTCAGGGGTTCTATTTTCAGGGGGTCTACATTTTACCACATTTGTAATATAATAATCTCTTTTTCTTAAAAGCCCAATACCTTCAAGAACATTGGTTAGAAGTTTTCCAGCTTTTCCTACAAAAGGTTTACCTTCTTTGTCTTCATCAGCTCCCGGGGCTTCTCCTACAAAAAGAATACCGGTGTTTGGATTGCCGTCTCCAAAGACCACTTGGGTTCTTTGCTCTGATAGTTTACACTTTTTACAGCTTTTACAAGTTTCGTAAAAAGCCCCAAGAAAAGCTGTTGTGTCCTCTTTTTCTACATTTTCAGACTTATCTTTTGTTATATAAATCCTTTTAAAACCAATGCTTTTATAGATAAAATCACTATTCATCGAGATTTTAAACGCTCTACAAGCTTTGACCAAAAACTTTGTTTGGATGGTAAGTTTGCGTTTATGGGTATGTTTTTCAACACATCTTTAAGCTCGTCCGTAAGGGTCTTGTCAAAGGGTTTTTGATCCACTATTTTCCTTATTATGTTTTTGTTGTAAGTGATATACCCTATATATTTTAGGTTTATATCTAAAAAGCGCTGAGACACGGTATTTATGCTGTTAAAAACCTTAATACCCTCATCCTTTGAGCTACATTTGTTTATAAGTATATAAAATTCTCTAAGCATCATAGTTGTGTTTAAAACCTTCACAAGAGCATAAGCATCTGCCACAGCTGTGGGCTCTGGAGTAGCTATAACAATAGGTATATCAGAAGACGAAACGATCATAAGCGTTTCGTTGTGAATGCCTGGAGGTGTGTCAAATATTATGATGTCAAAGTTGTTTTCAGCGTATTCGTGGATTCTATCAAGTATATCGGCGATGTTTTTTGAAGATAGATTGACAAGCTCTTGGATGCCGTTTCCACTTGATATAAAAGATATATTGTCGCTTATTTTAAAAACAATCTCATCTATGCTTGCTTTTCCATTTACAAAATCTGATAGGTTTTTATCAGGGGTTAATCCAAGCATGATATGAACGTTTGAAAGGCCAAAATCCCCATCTATTATAAGAATCTTTTTACCAGTGTTTCCCAGTAGCATCGCCAAGTTTATACTTAAAAGGGTCTTACCAACACCCCCTTTACCGCTAGATATCGTTATATATCTTGCGCTTGAACCTTTGTCTATAGCTCTTTTAAGATGAGAAAGCTGTCCTTCCATCATAAGGCGCCTCTTAATAAAATATTAGCTATATTTTCGTAAGTGGCAAGCTCTATATCGCTTGGCACTTTTTGACCAAAAGTCAAAAACGATATTGGGAGCTTTGTTTTGTAAGATGCGTTTACTATACATCCTGGATAAAGGGTTTCGTCCAATTTGGTAAATATCATACTTTTTATACCAAGCTCTCCAAACTTGTTGGCACTATCCAATATAATCCTTTCATCAGTGGTGGTGCTTACTGTAAGAGCTATTTCCAAAGATGGAACGTTGTCAAGATAGTGCTTTAGCTCTTTTAACCTTATGGCATCGTATTGGCTTCTTCCAGCCGTATCTATAAAAATAATGTCAAGACTTGATAGCTCACCGATGCACTCTCTTAGTTTTTGTGGTGTATCTGCCACCCTAAGAGGGATCTCCAAAAGACTCACGTAAGATTGCAATTGTTGAACAGCGCCTGTTCTATAACTATCCAAAGTAATCACACCAGTTTTAAAATCAATTGCCTTGTACATGTAAGCAAGCTTTGCTATAGTGGTGGTCTTACCAACACCGGTAGGCCCCACCAAAGCTAAAATGCTAAGTATATTTTTGCTAAAATCAAGCGTTTTTAAAGAAAGATTTTTAGACAATCCTTCCCTTAAGGATTCATAATCATCTTCGTATTTTAAATCAAGCCTATTTATGTTTATATCAAACCCACAAGAATCTTCAAGGATCTTTTTGGCTATATCTTGTTCTACACCCATATTTATAAGCCTTGTGGCCAAGTTCATGGCCCTAAGTGAAAAATCATCGTTTGATTGATATTGTGGCTTAGGAGTTTGCATTTGTTGAGGAGGCTCTTGCTTTACATTCTTAACAACATTTACCACATCTTTTAAAGTAGTTTTAATTTGTTCTATCTCGGTATAGATCTCTTTTTCTTTGTTAAACTGGGTTTGGAAATCCTCGTTGTCTGCTATGCCAATGGTAACCTCTAATTTGTTTGTAGAAAAAAATAACCATTTCTTGGTTTTTACTGCTTTTGTGGACATAATGATAGCTTTATCTCCATACATCGTTTTCGTTAACTCTATAGCCTCTTGGAGCGAGTTTGCCAAAATCTTTTTAATTTTCATCTACCACACCAAGCACCTTCATATTAACCTGTTTATCTATTTCATTATAAGCTATTACGTTAAGTTGTGGCAAGTATCCTTCTAAAGCTTTTCTTACAAATCTTCTTATGTTTGGAGATGTGATAATAACAGGTACAGTTTGGAACTCTGTAAAACGCTTCATGTTTTCTGCTATGTTGTTTTTTAGCCTATTTATAAGAAGGTCTAAGAACTCCTCTTCTCTTCCTTCTTTTATATAAGAGTTTAATTTTGTTTCTACTCTTGGAGAAAACGCAATCACATACAAAGTATCGTCCTTCATAAACCTTTTGGTAATATACTTAGAAAGCTTTTGTCTTACAAACTCTACTAAAAGCTCAATATCATTTACCCTATCTATATAATCTCCAACGGTTTCTATCACGGTGATCATGTCGTTTACAGGTATGTTTTCTTTTAAAAGACTTTGCACCACCCGGTGAAGCACCGAGTAAGATACTTTTTCTGGTACTATATCTTTTATGACTTTTGGGTACTTTTGAGATAGTCTTTCCACAAGGTCTATAATCTCTGCCCTACCTATTATCGTGTATAGGTTTTTCTTGATAACCTCAGATAGGTGAGTTATTATAACAGTAGGAATATCCACCACCATATACCCAAGCTTTGTAGCTTTTGCTTTTTGTTCTTGGGTTATCCAAAAAGCTGGTAGGTGAAAAGATGGGTCTCTTGTGGGTCTTCCGTCAGTTAGCTTTTCTTTTACATTTCCAAGGTCTATAGCCAACAAAAACCCCGGCATCAATTCAAAAGAATCTTCTTCAACACCTCTTATAAGTATCCTGTATTGGTTGGGAGGCAATCTCATGTTGTCCCTTATGTGAACCAAAGGGATAATAACCCCATAATCAGCGGCTATTTGCTTTCTTATAGTTTTTATACGCGTAGTAAGGTCTCCTCCTTGGGATTCATCCACAAATGGTATAAGCCCATATCCTACTTCCAACGTAATGGGATCCGGTTGAGGTAAAAAATCCTCTTCTCTTTGGGTTTGCGGGGCCATCTTTTGGGCTTTTTCCTGCTCTAAAGCTTTTTCTATCTCTTTGGTTTTTTGGGTTTTAAGATTTTGATTTATATAAAAATAAAGGCCTCCAAGCACAAGCGCCATAAAGAAAAAAGGGATTTTTGGAAGCCCCGGCATTATACCTATAACAACTAAAGCTATAGAACCAAACAAAAGCACTTTTGGGTCTTTTGTAAACTGCATGTATATGGCACTGCTGAGCTCTTCTTCTTTGGTAGAAGATTTGGTAGTAAGTATACCTGCTGATACTGATAGTATAAGCGCTGGCATCTGAGAAACCAAACCCTCACCCACCGTAAGAAGCGTATAATTTTGTACGGCTTCTTGGAAATCCATACCTTTTATCACTATTCCCACCACAAGCCCACCCACGATACTAAGAAACAAGATAATAATAGCTGCCATTACGTCCCCTCTTATAAACTTAGAAGCACCGTCCATAGCCCCGTAAAAAGCCGCCTCTTTTTCTAAGTCTTTTCTTCGTTGTTTTGCCTCTTGTTCGTTTATAAGACCTGCGTTTAAATCTGCATCTATACTCATCTGTTTACCGGGCATAGCATCCAAAGTAAACCTCGCCGCCACTTCCGATACTCTTTCGGCTCCTTTGGTGATAACCACAAAGTTTATAACAATAAAAATAAGAAATATAATAAGTCCTACAACCACGTCGCCCCCCACCACAAACCTTCCAAAAGCCTCTATAATATGTCCAGCAGCAGAAGGGCCTTCGTTTCCGTAAAGAAGTATTCTACGGGCTGCAGCTATGTTTAAAGATAGCCTAAGCAACGTACCTATCAAAAGTATAGAAGGAAAGGAAGAAAGCTCTAAAGGAGATTTTATATTTAGTACCAAAACAAGCACCACCAACGAAAAGCCTATGGCAAAAGCAAGGAGTATATCAAGTAAAAAAGCTGGCAGAGGTATCAGTATCGCAGCTAAGATAATACCAAAAAATACTATTACAAAACTTTGCTGCATTAGCCTATTTTAAACCCCGTCACCACACCAGCTAAAAACACTATAAAATTTATACTTTTAAAATCTATATACTTTGAGATAGGGCTTTGTTTAAACACCTCTGGGGCATTTTGTATATGGCTTTTAAAAAAATCAGACAAAGAAGAAACTATCTCAAAATGCCCTGAAAACCCATTATCACCATGATGCCAAAAAAATACGCTCACCACCAAAAATACCAAAAGCACAAGTGCCAAAAGGGATGTTATTTTGTTTATAAGATACCCTATTACAACTCCTATCAAAAACGTCTCTACAAACTCAATCATACCTTACCAAAGCTTTCGCAGATATCTTTTAATACACATTCTTGACATTTTGGATTTTTTGCAGTGCAAACTTCTTTTGCATGCCTTAACAAAAGAAGATAAAACGTTGTCCAAAGCTCCTTATCTACAATAGATTTTAAATGCTCTGTGGTTTTATCTGGGTCTTTGTTTTTGTCAAGACCAAGCCTTTGAACTATCCTATGCACATGCCTATCTACCGCTATAGCTGGTTTTCTAAAAGCGTTTGCCAGCACCATATTGGCGGTTTTTTTACCAACACCTGGGAGTTTCACAAGCTCATCTTCCTCGTCTGGGACTTTAGAATTGTATTTGTCTACTAAGATAGTGGCTATTTCTTTTATAGCGGAAGCTTTTTTGTTGTAAAAGCTTATAGACTTTGTAGCTTCTTTTATATCTTCCAACGGGGCTTGTTTTAGAGCTTTTGGGTCTTTAAACTTAGAAAAGAAAGACTTTCTTATACTATTTACCTTCTGGTCTTTTTCTTGGGCTGCTAAAACTGTCTCTATTAAAAGCTCAAAAGGGTTATCAAACTCAAGGTCTATTTTGGGGTTTTTGTACACTTTTGAAAGCCTCTGATAAACCTCTTTTGCTAACGTTTTCTCATCCATATAATTATTATACAGCGTTTATATACTAAGTGTTAATTTTATACTTTAGCACTTCTTCTTTATCGCTAAAATAATGCTTTACGCCCTCAATCTCCTGATAATCTTCATGACCTTTACCAGCTATTACCACTACATCACCCTCAAGGGCTATGTCTATAGCAAGAGCTATAGCTTTTTTGCGATCTTCTTCTATCATCGGGGATTTCGAGGCATCAACGCCTCTTAATATATCTTTTATGATATCTATAGGCTTTTCAAACCTTGGATTGTCGGAAGTTACGATGCTTATATCAGAAAGTTCTGAAGCTATTTTGCCCATCTTTGGTCTTTTGGTTTTATCGCGATTTCCACCAGCACCAAAAACACATATAAGACGGTTTTTGGTTATTGCTCTTGCGGTTTTTAAAAGCTTTTCAATGGCATCTGGAGTATGAGCATAATCTATTATCACCTTAACACCGTTTAACTCTATCGTTTCAAACCTTCCGGGTATTGAGCTTAAAGAAAGAATACCTCTTTGAATATCTTCTATATCAAACCCCATATAAAGCCCAAGGGCTATACTTGCCCCCATGTTATAAGCTTGAAAATCCCCTTTTAGGTTTGTCCTGATCTCATAATGTTTATCTTTATAATAAAAGCTCAAAACACCTTTTTCTTGATCAAAATAATCTATCTTTAGATGGGCGTCTTCCGAATATCCATAGGTTATAGCTTTGTCTTTAAACTCCTCATAAAGCATTTTACCGTAATCATCGTCTATATTTAAAACACAAACCTCATACTCATAATCTTTAAAAAGCCTTCTTTTGGCGTTGAAATAATCTTCCATGGTCTTATGATAATCAAGATGATCTTGGGTAAGGTTTGTAAAGACGGTGGCAAAAAACTTTGTAGGGTAAACTCTAAGTTGATCCAAAGCGTGAGAAGAGACTTCTGCTGCCACAAAATCAAGTCCTTTTTTTTGGGCTTTTGATAAAAGGCTAAACCACGTTTTTACACCAGGAGTTGTATTGGGAGCTTCTATCAACTCATCGTCAAGTTTGTAATACATAGTACCAAATATTGCCCCTTTGTATTTGGTGGATAAAATAGCGTGTATTATATGTGTGGTGCTTGTTTTACCGTTGGTCCCTGTGACGCCTATGACTTTCAAATGTTCGTCTGGAGCATCAAAATGAGCTTTTACACACTCTCCAAAAGCTTTTTTAGAATCTTCTACTAATATTATATTTTTAAAATCCTTATATGGGCGCTCTGCTACAACGTAAGGAGCACTTTTTTCGATGGCTTCTTCTATAAAATCATGACCGTCTTTTGAAACGCCTTTTATGGCAAAGAAAATGCTTTTTTCATCAACTTCTTTTGAATTGTCGGTGGGGTTATACCTCTTGCAGTCTAAATTCATCGTACACATCAAAAGTTTTTGATATATGTCTTTTTGGGACCTGATGATCTACTTTTACAAAGTAAAGGCAATTTGTAGTGCATTTGGTTACGCAAGAGGGCAAAAGCCCTTTTTCAAGCCTGTTTATACAAAAATCACACTTTACTACTTTTTCAGTTTCTGGGTTAAAGCTTATAGCCCCGTAAGGGCAAGCTACCACACAAGCCTTACAGCCTATACAAAGGTTATCCCTCACAAACACAAGACCGTCTTCTCTTTTTGTCATGGCTGAAGTAGGACAAGCGTATACGCAAGGGGCTATATCGCAGTGAAAACAGTTCATAGGCATAAAGTAAGAGAGCTTGTCTTGGTCATAGTGCTCAAACCTAAGCACCTTCATAGGCCTTGGACCTTCTTGAAAAAGGCCCTTTTCCTGCTTACAGGCCACTTCGCAGGACATGCAGCCTATACACCTATCTATATCCATCAGCATTATATACTTTTCCATATATTTTAAAGTGGCGGAGAGGACAGGATTTGAACCTGCGGTACGGTTTTAACCGTACAACGCCTTAGCAGGGCGCCGCCTTCGACCACTCGGCCACCTCTCCTTAACTTAAAACATTATAACATAATTTAATTTTTTGTATGATTCAAATGCAATTTCATCGCTCTAGTGTGCGTAGCATTTCTTACATTACCAGCGCCTGTTCTTTTGTCAACCTACGACAAGTCTGCCACGCAATAGTAAAATGCGATGTTATCGCTCTGCATTCATTTTTCTTTAACCCTTTTGCCTGTTTTTAAGCTTGCTCACGATGTAAAATGCGGTTACACCGCTCTATGTAAATCTTCCAATGAGCCTTGTAGCTAATGGATACTCTGAGAGCAAGATAGAGTCTATCTTGAATAATCTAATTTTATTTTCTAAAAGCCTAAAAATGTTAATATAATTTCTAAATTATTAACATCAAAATCCCCAAAATCATTGTCCATCAACGATCTGTCGATCGGCAAAAAATTATTAAAAAAGGCCTTGTTTTCAAACAAAAAAATACCTCATTTTTGGCAATTCGGCTATATCTGACAAAAAATTGTCGATCTCCTATGATTTTGACCCTATTGACGATCGACGGGAATTATGTTATATTATAAGCTGTTGATAGGTTGATGAAATGCCTCAAAAACCTTGCCGGCGAAGGTTTGTAGGGTAGTTCACAGTTTTTTCATTTTGTTGTTTTTTATGTGCCTATAGGGGATTGAAACTATATCACAAAGCCAACACGCCCTCTCTACTTTAGCGTTTTTTATGTGCCTATAGGGGATTGAAACATATTTGATAAGTCTATGCGATCACCTTCGAAAACCCGTTTTTTATGTGCCTATAGGGGATTGAAACTCAGGAAACTTGCCATCCAGTAGCACACTTTTTATGTGTTTTTTATGTGCCTATAGGGGATTGAAACGACACTGGATTTTCTTTGATAAACCTTTCAATGAGTTGTTTTTTATGTGCCTATAGGGGATTGAAACGATCATCGAAGAATGGCACATCGTCTGTGCCGAAAAGGTTTTTTATGTGCCTATAGGGGATTGAAACCCCCGTCTAAATCTGGCATCTGAACTCTTACCCTTGCGTTTTTTATGTGCCTATAGGGGATTGAAACTTTTAAGGAGTCCGATGAAAATCAGGTCCTAAAAGAGGTTTTTTATGTGCCTATAGGGGATTGAAACTTTCACTCAAAAGCTGGTTGAAGATGTTGAAATACGTTTTTTATGTGCCTATAGGGGATTGAAACCAGCATCAATAAGTGCAATATAAGAGCATGCAACAAGTTTTTTATGTGCCTATAGGGGATTGAAACAATATTGAACTGGTTGATTTGTTTGGAACGATTGCTGGGTTTTTTATGTGCCTATAGGGGATTGAAACTACCTCCTGTAAATCTCTAGTTTTCAATTTGTTTACGTTTTTTATGTGCCTATAGGGGATTGAAACAGCATCTCTTTCATATAATCTCTAAACTCTTGCATGTTTTTTATGTGCCTATAGGGGATTGAAACTGAAACCATTACAGATAGAACACTATACCCAGCAGAGTTTTTTATGTGCCTATAGGGGATTGAAACAATATTTTTATAAGCTCTGAGACTTCCACCCCATCCATGGTTTTTTATGTGCCTATAGGGGATTGAAACCTTTGTGGCATCAATGGACAAATACAGCAAACAATATGTTTTTTATGTGCCTATAGGGGATTGAAACTGACAAAGAGAAAGAAGAAGGTATAAATCCTTGAAAGTTTTTTATGTGCCTATAGGGGATTGAAACTCTATCAAGGCGCAAAAATACCCCTTTTAGATTACTAGTTTTTTATGTGCCTATAGGGGATTGAAACTCGGTCTTGGATATTTAGAACCAGAACAAGAACAAGGTTTTTTATGTGCCTATAGGGGATTGAAACACGATGAGATAACAGAAACTATTAAACAAAGAATTGTTTTTTATGTGCCTATAGGGGATTGAAACACTTATATGTTGCTATACCTGAGAAGATTATAGCAAGTTTTTTATGTGCCTATAGGGGATTGAAACACTGTATAGACCCATAAAAATTGCTTCTTTGTTACCAGTTTTTTATGTGCCTATAGGGGATTGAAACTATTATAGACACTAACAGATTCGTCTTCTAATATATAGTTTTTTATGTGCCTATAGGGGATTGAAACGTCCTATAACAGCACAAGCCATTTCCACTTTTGATAGGTTTTTTATGTGCCTATAGGGGATTGAAACCCATATTGAATATATTCATACTTGTTCATACGTCTTAGTTTTTTATGTGCCTATAGGGGATTGAAACTTCAGTGGTAAATACATTTTGTAGTACTCACTATATAGTTTTTTATGTGCCTATAGGGGATTGAAACACGTTATACTCATTGATGATATAGAAGATATAGAAAGTTTTTTATGTGCCTATAGGGGATTGAAACTCACCAATTCTGGCTCATCAGAGCTTTCATCATCAGAGTTTTTTATGTGCCTATAGGGGATTGAAACTCGTTATGAAAAAGCTATTGCAAAGTTTGCTGATTTGTTTTTTATGTGCCTATAGGGGATTGAAACATTGTTCTTGAACTTTTTTACCAAATTCTATTCTGTGTTTTTTATGTGCCTATAGGGGATTGAAACTGTAGAATGAGTTCATCTGTGAGATAACCTCATAATAGTTTTTTATGTGCCTATAGGGGATTGAAACTGTAGAATGAGTTCATCTGTGAGATAACCTCATAATAGTTTTTTATGTGCCTATAGGGGATTGAAACTCATCATCGTTCCATATAATATCAAACCTTGGATCACTTGTTTTTTATGTGCCTATAGGGGATTGAAACTCTCTAAAAGCTTCATATGTCACAATTGATAAATTCGTTTTTTATGTGCCTATAGGGGATTGAAACTTGTCTCGGTTGCAATGCACCAACTACATAAAGCAGGTTTTTTATGTGCCTATAGGGGATTGAAACTACACACGCACTGCTCTTATGGTTGGTATATGTTTCGTTTTTTATGTGCCTATAGGGGATTGAAACACTGAAATAGGAAACTCTACAAAATAGTCTTCTCTTAGTTTTTTATGTGCCTATAGGGGATTGAAACGGTCTAAAGGCAATTTTTAGCCGTGATGGCAGCCGGTGTTTTTTATGTGCCTATAGGGGATTGAAACTTGATACATTCATCTTATCTACTGATATTTTGTATAGTTTTTTATGTGCCTATAGGGGATTGAAACATCTCTAAAACGTTTGTGGTTGTATCTTCAAAAAAGCGTTTTTTATGTGCCTATAGGGGATTGAAACAATTGATAGGATTTGCGTATGCATTCCCAAATCCTGGTTTTTTATGTGCCTATAGGGGATTGAAACTCAGGTGATAGTATCTTTTTGGAAGCGGACAATATATGGTTTTTTATGTGCCTATAGGGGATTGAAACAGATGCTAATACAAGCAAGTGATAAGGGTGGTATTTAGTTTTTTATGTGCCTATAGGGGATTGAAACACTTACCTTTACTTACTTTCATCCGTCTTACCTCCTAGTTTTTTATGTGCCTATAGGGGATTGAAACTGAGTCTAAACTCTATTAATGAGCTATCAACCCATAGTTTTTTATGTGCCTATAGGGGATTGAAACTCGAGCAGAACATAAGTTCTTTGTAGCATGTAGTACTTGTTTTTTATGTGCCTATAGGGGATTGAAACTAATAACATCATCAGCGACTAAGGAAGAAGTAATAGGTTTTTTATGTGCCTATAGGGGATTGAAACTATGAACATGCAGCGGCGGTCTCTTCAATAGTTGTAGTTTTTTATGTGCCTATAGGGGATTGAAACTTATTAGGGTTTAGTAAAACACTATTAAGAACTCCGCTGTTTTTTATGTGCCTATAGGGGATTGAAACAACTATGAGCTTGTCTATCATACGCAATCGTAGTCCCAGTTTTTTATGTGCCTATAGGGGATTGAAACACCATATAATAGGTTTTGCCGTC
>Ga0080003_1000530_pt1 | contig 25157 bp, 30 predicted proteins | sample JossMetagenome_FD_69206 | JGI IMG/M metagenome (GOLD analysis project Ga0080003, IMG submission 69206) | Hot spring microbial communities from Joseph's Coat, Yellowstone National Park, USA - JC2_E (SPADES assembly) (version 2) | ecosystem: Environmental > Aquatic > Thermal springs > Hot (42-90C)...
GCTGGAGGAGCTCCACAACACCGTATCCCAGGGCATAGGGATGCTGGACGGGGTTGAGCACACGGAGACGTTCATCTCGATGCGGCAGGAGTCGAAGTTCCCCGAGATAAGGCTGGGGCAGTAGTGCGTCCGACCGACGGCGATCGCAGCATCCATCGCGCGTCCACCGGATGTGCCGGCCGGAGCGCGCGGCTCCTGTATTTTCGGACATCAATCGGCGGCTCCAGCGGAGCCTCCGGGATGGCCCGGGGGGACGGGGAGATGAGGGGGCGGAGCGCCCAGGGCCCTGTGGACGCGGTATCCCGCGATGTTTCCGGGCCCGGGCATTTTCACCGTGCCGGGGATTTCCACCCCCTGGATTCGCGGTGACCGCGCCCGGGCCCGCGTTCGCGCGCCGTAGGGGCATCACGTCAGCGCCATCGCGGGATCAGTTTTCAGCCTGATTTCCAGCTCCTCCCCGATCCTGCCGTTTTCCACGAGCGAACGCGCGAGCTCCCTCAGCGGCGACGGGTCCGGGAACGAGATTGCGTCCCAGAGACAGGCCACCCTGCAGTTGTCGCAGCCCACCATGCAGTTTTCCGGGTAGATCACAACCGCCTTCCTCCTCTCCGGATCGAACCCGAACACGTTCCTCCTCTCGGAGCACGTGACGACGCACAGCCCGCAGCCCACGCACCTGTCCTCATCCACGGTCGGATGCCAGTCTATGCTCCTCCTATCCACGCCGTGCCATACGCCGAAGCCGTTGTCATTTTCCGTCATTTTCCACTCCCCCGGTCACGCGGTGATCCGGGTACTTCCTCAGCCGTTCATCGAGCTCCCTCCTCACCTGGGGATATATCCGGTTCTCCCGGATCGCCTTTTCGAGGAAAAGCTTTGGATCGTCCGGGAACTTTATCGCGTCCTCCGGGCAGAGCTTCCCGCACGTCGTGCACCCGAGCACGCAGCTCCCGGGATCGGCGACGACCGGCACGTTCCCGGAGGAGGACCACCTGAACACGCCGTTGCCGCACGTCAGGAGGCAGAGCCCGCATCCGGTGCAGGCCTCGTAGTCCACAATCGGAAACCATTCGTACATCGACCTCTCGACGCCGTGCCACCTTTTCGCGCCGGCCCCATGCACGCCGGTCACCGCGGCGGCCGCCGGCCCGGATCCACGTTCGCTCATTTCCACATCACCTGAAACGTAGGAATGTATTTTTCTTTATTTAATGTTTGCGTATAATCCGATCCATCTATATGAGGATCCCGCTCGCCGCATCAGCGGAACGCCTCTGAGCGGCCCGAAATCCGAGCCGGCGCAGTGAACAGGGCATCCATTCCCGGTATCGCGCGCGTTTCCGGCCCAGTCCATCGCCCGTGAACCCGCCGGGATTCACCTCCGACGAGGCCGGGAGGGCGAGGGACCTGCGCCGCGGGAATTTCCCGCGGCGGCGATCCGCGCCGTCCCCCTTCAGGAGGACCTCCTCTCGCGCCCCCTCATGATCGAGAACGCCACCGCGATGACGATCAGCGTTATCGACGCCAGGAACGACGTCCTGAGGCCGGCGACGAAGTCCATAGCGATCCTGCCGCTTATCGTCGCCACGCCCAGGAAGACCGCGCCGGCCACCGACGGCGGCATCGCGGCCGATGCTATGAAGAGGGCCACCGCGAAGCTCATGACCATGCCCACGTTGGAGAACGTCCTCAGGACGCCGGAGGCCGCGCCGTAGTGCTCCCTCGGCGAATTGGCCATCACGGCGCTGCTGTTCGCCGGGTAGAACGCGCCGGACCCCACGCCCGATATCACGGAGGCGATCGTTATCAGGGAGAGCGGCGAGTTCATCGATATCATCGAGTACACGTAGATGCCGACGGCCTGCGCCGTGAGCCCCAGCGACGCGGGCAGGCGCGCCCCTATCCTGTCCGATAACCTGCCGACGAACGGCCCCACGAGCCCCCCGGCTATGTACCCCGGGACCACCAGCAGCGACGCCTGGAACGGCGTGAGCCCCCTGACCCCCTGCAGGTACATCATGGCCAGGAAGAGGACGGAGTAGTTGCCGAGCGCCTGGAACAGCGCGGCGAGCACGGATCCGGTGAAGACCCTGTTCGAGAAGAGCTCCGGCCTGATCACGGGGTCGGGGGCGCGGACCTCCCAGAGCGCGAACGCGCCCATGACGGCCGCGCCGGCCGCCAGCGAGTACAGCGGAATCCCCCTCAACCCGTAACCGGCGCCCATGGTCAGTCCGAGGAGCGCGAGGGCGAGCCCCGCCCCCAGGAGGCCGCCGCCCACCGCGTCGAGCCTCTTCACGAGCCTCGGCGACCTCTCCGCCATGTAGCGGAATCCCACGACGGCGGCGAATATTCCGACGGGGACGTTGATGAAGAAGATGAACCTCCAGTCCACGAATGTCGTTATCACGCCGCCCAGGATTATTCCCAGGATCGCGCCCACGTTCCACCCTATGTTCGTGTACCCGTACGCGGTACCCCTCCTGTTCGGGGGGAAGTAGTCGGCTATCACGGCCCCGCTGTTGCTGCTTATGAACGCCCCGCCCAGGGCCTGGACGCCGCGGAAGGCTATGAGCGCGGGGCCGCTGGGGGAGAGGCCGCAGAGCGCCGATCCGACCGTGAATACTAGGAACCCTATGTTGTAGAACCTGGTCCTCCCGTACTTGTCCCCTATCCTGCCCACCTGGGTGGCCAGGACCGTGACTATCAGCAGGTAGATCAGGATGACCCAGATCATCTCGACCAGGCTAGCCCCCAGCTCGCGCATGATGTCGGGGAGCGCGAGTATCACTATGGTCGTGTCTATCGCGCTCATCATCACGCCGAGGACCACGACCGCGATCGCGAGGACGACGCCCCGTTCACCGCGCCCCGTCTCCACGGCGGGCGCGCGGCCGCACGTTCGGAAACGCTTTTCGGCCCCGTCCCGGGATGCTGGCCAGATAAGGGGATCGTATCCTCGACCTTCCGCGTTCGTGCTGTTGAAGGACGCCTCCCGCGGCGATCCTCCATCGCGTCGGCTATCTCCCAGGACGATAGGCCGGCCATGTAGAGGTAGAGCGCGTGCGCCCTCTCCCCGATGGGTGTTTTGTCGCTGAATATACCGGGGGCGCGGATCATCCACTCCAGCTCCCTTACCGGGTTGAAGTGGAACTGGATGTGCATGGGGGCCGTGGGGATGGCCCGCCGCGAGGAACGCGATGCCGGGCTCTCAGGGCGCCCCGAATGTCTGATCGTTCGCAACGTGGGCCGCCGCACTGATCGTCGGCATCGCTCGGATAGCAGGCGAGCTCGAGGCGACCGAGCCGGCCGCCATGCGTAACATTTATATATAATAAAACATGCGTAACATTTATAAATAATAAAAATGGATACCATATCCCACATGAGTTCGCCCGTATCTAAATCGTTCGCCCGTTCAGTTTCAGTTTCCGTGTTGCTGTTGACGCTCATATTTTCCGGTACCATCATGATCGCCCATGGCCAGACAAGCCCGAGCATCGTGGCCTACAAGGTGACCGGGCAGGCCGACCTGGCATCGCCCGGCAGCGAAAGCTTCTGGTCCTCGATACCCTGGACGGAGGTCCCGCTCGCCGCGAACGTGCCGAACGGAGGCCACACGCCCTACATCCTCGTTAAAATGGCCAACAACGGGACCGATCTGTTCATGCTCCTCTCGTGGAACGCAACCGTGCCGAGCTACATGATGTCGAGCGTCTTCTCGCTCGGCGGCGGACCTCCCGGCTATCCCCCGCTCTGGTACAACAGCAGCTCCGGGCAGTACATCCCGGCGCCTCCCAGGAGCCTCGAGGAGACGGTCGTGAAATCGTACTACGTTAATTCGACCTACTACTCCCAGGACAGGGTCGCCGTGATGTGGTATCTCGGCGGCCAGAGCGGGACGCCCGATGACTGCATGGTGGTCGGCGCGCCGAACGGCGGCGCGCTCGAGGCCGGGGGCGCGGCCGACATCTGGGACTTCATGGTGGGCGCCACGTGGAACACGACCCATCCGTTCAACACGGGGATCGGCTATCCGACGGAGCCGCTCTCGAACTACTACAGCTGGTGGAACGACAACGTCTCCTTCACCGGCGTCGATTACCCCGCGCCTCCCTACGGCTTCGCCCTCAACCTCTACACGAACGCCTCCAACCTGTATGAGGTCGGGCTGGGAACCGGCCTGTTCTACGACGACGTCGCGACGAACCTCACGAATCCCTACGTCGTTCAGGCGAGCGCCAGCTACGCAAACGGCGCGTGGACCGTTGAAATGGTGAGGCCCATGGGGACCCCCGCCGGGGCCGGCAATTACGAGGTCGACCTCCAGCCGGGTTCGACCTACGACGTGGCGTTCGCCGTCTGGCAGGGTTACTACGGCGAGAACGCGTTCATAAAGTCGATCTCCACGTTCGTGACCGCGTACATATCGACGTCGCCTCCCCCCTCGTTTTCCACGGTGAACGTCCTCCTGTACATCGATGTGGCGCTGATAGTCGTCATTGCCGTGGGCGCCGTGATAACCTACCTGGCGATTTCGAGATCCGGGAGGGGCGGAGGTGGTTAGCCGATGGCGGCGGACAGGAGCAGGAGGAACTTCCTGAAGGCAATGGTCGCCCTGGGCGCCCTGATAGCCGTGGGGGGCGTCGCCAAGCCGCTCCTCGACTACGCCGTGGTCAGCGCCCGCGCGGTCACGACATTTCCGAGGGTGAAGGTGACGAACATCTCGCAGCTCGAGACCAATCAGCCGGTCATATTCAACTACCCGCTGACCGACGAGCCCAACTACCTGGTGATGCTCCCGGAGCCAGCCGAGTACGGCATAGGGCCGCAGAACAATATAGTGGCCTTCAGCGCCATCTGCGAGCACTACGGCTGCATATACCACTTCGTGCCCTCCCTGGCGCCGCATGGGGGCCCCGACGCCCCCGGGGGCTACTGCCCCTGCCACGGAAGCCTCTACGATTACCTCGAGGACGCGAAGGTCGTCGGGGGACCCGCGCCGTGCCCGGTACCGAGGGTGGACCTCGAGCTCGATAGCTCCACCGGGGATATCTACGCCGTGGGGATGGAGCCCCCCACGATCTTCAACCACGGCCCGTCGTGCGGCTCCGACGTGACGGACGATCTGCAGGGGGGTAGCGTGGCCTGATGAGCGGCTTATCGGAAAGGATCCGCAAGTTGACCGAGGAAGGCAACAGGATGCTCAGGCCCATACCCAACTTTTCATTCAGGCCCGATTACTGGATGGGGGCGCTCCTGGTCCTCGGGTTCGTACTGCAGGGCATAACCGGATTCCTGCTCCTGCTGTACTACGTCCCCACGCCGGACCAGGCGTGGGCATCCACGAACTACATCGTCACCTCGGTGCCCTACGGCAGCCTGTTATACACGTTCCATCTCTACGACGCCTATGCCATAATATTAATAGCATTTCTGCATATGTTCAGGAACTTCTTCGTCGGTTCTTACAAGAAACCCAGGGAGGGGATGTGGTTCTACGGGGTAATACTGGGGCTGATAACCCTGGGCTTCGGCTTCACGGGGTACCTCCTCCCCTGGACCGTGATCTCGAAGTCGGCCACGGACGTCGGGATCGGCATGCTGAACTACTTCCCGGCGTCGCTGACGGCCGGGATCAAATCGATACTGGTCGGGAGCGGAACGGACGCGGCCGAGCTCACCAGGTTCTTCGCGATACACGTGATGCTTCTGCCGATGCTGCTCGCCCTGTTCCTGCTCATCAAGCTCTACACCTTCGAGGTCCACGGCGCCGCTCCCCCGGTCGGCCAGGCCGAGGGCTCGGGGGCGGAAAGCACGCCCTGGATACCGGACGGAATCCTCTACGTTCTCATGCTCGGCCTGTTCTACACGGGCGGCCTCCTGCTGATCTCCTCGATGTTCCCGGCGACCCTTCCCCCCGCCTACTCCGTTCAGTCCGCCATGACCGTAACGCCGGAGCCCGACTGGTACTTCCTGTGGATCTACCAGATCCTGAAGCTGTCGATCTTCGGCGGTCCCAACGTGATCTACGCGCTGACGCTGGTGACGCTGCTCTTCGTGCTGCTCTTCCTGGTGCCGGTGATAGACATCAGGGGGGGCAGGGCGCCATCCGAGAGGCCCGTCGTGTTCACGCTCGGCATGATAGTCGCGACTTCGCTGGTGTTCCTGACGATCTGGGCATACCTCACGCCGGGCCAGACCATCCCCTTCTACCAGGCGGTGCTCTACATCGGGGGCATAGCCCTGTTCGAGGGAATCGCGGCATATCTCGGGTTAAGGAGGCGCCGCTCCGGCGGCCCCGGCGGCGGCGGCGCCGCCAGGGCCCACCCCTCAATCGCGATGGCGGTGCTCGCGGCCTCGATCGCCGGGGCTTCGGCGTCGCTGATGCTCCTCGAAAAGGGATACCTGATATCGATATTCCTGATAGCCGGCTTCGTGTTTTCCTCGATGTCGTCGCTCTCCAGGATAGAGGAGGGGAGAAAATGAGCAGGGGTGCGCTCGTGCTCGTGGGCTTCCTGCTGTCGCTGGTCGGCGAGCTGCTCAGCGTCGCGGGCATCGCGATGACCTCACCGCTGATGCTGCAGAACGACCCCGTCGCGAGGTCCCTCGGCGGCGCTTTCATAGGCCTGGCGTTGATAATGTTCGGGATCATGGTGGCGTTTTACAGGGCATCGGAGCGGGAATAGCGGATGAGAAGCGGCGAACTGCGGTGCCTCATTGTGTCATTATCGCTGATAGTTTACCTGATTCAGATACTTTTTCTGCAGCTGTTCGTGAGGCTTGAGCCCTACATGACCGGCGTCCCCATATCGCCGTCCGCGCAGCAGGTCATCGGCGCCATCGTCCGTTACGTCCCCGAGATGGTCTTCGTGTCGACCGCCCTGCTGATACTTCTCGCGGCCTACCGCTCATCCATCCCCGTCAGGCTGACCTCCCTCCTCTTCCTCGCGGTGATGCTCGTCGACGAGGCATCACAGCTGAGCGCCGGGCAGCTGTACGGGAGCATCTACTGGCTGTTCTTCAGCGTTTCGGCGCTCGCGATCCCCGTGATCCTCCTCTTCATAGTGGCCGTCGAAAGGCGCAGCCTCGCCGCCGGGTCGATAGCCGTTTCATCCGCGCTCGCCTCATCGTTCTACATCTGGTCGTTCCTTTCGAGGGTGACGTTCAGCATACCCCCGATCAACCTCATACTGATCTCGGTCTACGCCTTCACGGTAGCGTTCGCCGTGATCTCCGCGGGCGCGGCGAGGGGGCCCAGGTCCGCGCTCTACGTCTCGCTCCCGGTCGCCGCCGCCGTGGTCGGCGCCGCGCTCTACGTCGTTTCGTCGAGCGTGCTGGTCCAGAAGATAATCAACATGGTCCTGCAGACCTCGCTCGGGGCTCCAACCCCACTGCCGTGGTCCGCGCCCCTGTTCTTCCTGGTGATTTTCTCCGGCGTCTACTCGCTCCTGGCGTCGATAAAGCTCAGGTCCCCGGGCCCGCTTTCGGTCGCCGCGGGCGCCATAATGATATTCACGAGCGTTTACCTGCCGTACAACATGCTGTACGTGTTCATATCGTTCTCGGGCGCTCTGCTGATCTTCCTCGGATTGACCGAGGGTTCCTCAAACAAGGCCCAGCGCTTCCCTTAGCGCCGCGGGGGGGACGGCCTCCCTCAGGGCTTCCTCATAGTCCTTCACGCTTTCACCCCTATCGGCCTTCATTCTGAGCTTAAGCACCCTGATCAGCCTGTCGTAGGGTCCCCGCAGCGCGCGTTCGTCTATTCTCTCGAGCTCGTCCGCCTGGCCCCTGTAGAAATAGATGAGGGCCTTCACGTATACCACGTGGGGGTCATCGCGGCACGCGATGCCCTCGGCGCACCTCAGCTCGGATTCGGCGTCCTCAGCCCTCCCGATCGCTATCAAAGCCTTCGCGATATCGAGGCAGGCCACCGCCAGCAGCTGCGGGTCATTCGCCGACTTCAGCAGCGACTTCGCCCTGAGCAGTTCCTTCAGGGCCGGGCTGTACCTGCCCATCGCCAGCAACAGCGCGCCCTTGTTTATCATTATCCTGGACCTCTCGAGGGGACCACCGGCGCCGCTTTCCGCCAGGCTGAACTCGTTGTACGCCGATATCAGGTCCCCCCTTTCAAGCGCCCTGTAACCCCCCTCCTCGATCATGGCTTCGCTGGTCGAAGATCAAAAAGAATTATTTAAAGTTGGTGATTGTGACGCGGCATCCGCCGGATGGGGCGGGATGGACGCGCCTTCCCCCGCCCGCCGGTCCCGATGGGGGAACCGGGAGGAGGGAGGACCGCGCCCCCGATGCTCGGGCGAAGCGCCCACGGGAAGGCGCGATCCGCCGCCCTCCGGGATCCTACTCCATGCAGCAGCTCATCCTGGAGATGTCCCTCGAGAACGACTGCGCCGCCAGCTTGACCCCCTCGGAGAGCGTCGGGAACACGTGCGCGGAATCCACGAGGTCCGCCACCGTGAGCCCCAGCCTCACCGCCATCGCGCCCTCCGCGATGAACTCCGTCGCCCATGGGGAGAGCGCGTGGACCCCCACGACCCTGCCCGTCGACGACTCCGCTACCACCTCGAACGACCCCGCGCCCTCCCTCAGTATCCTCCCCCTCGGCACCATCCCGAGTTCCACGGAGCGGTAGGAGCACCCCCCGATCTCCCTGGAGCACCTCTCGCGCGTGTACCCCACGGACGCCAGCTGCGGATCGGAGAACACGGCCCAGGGGAAGGACATAGGGTCCACCTCCCTCCCGCCGTGGCCGTAGATGTTCTCGGCCGCGATCACGCCCTCCCTGGCCGCGAGGGTCTCCAGCATCAGCTCCTGATCGACGACGTCGCCGGCGGCGTATATCCTCGGGTTGGACGTCCTCATCCTGCGGTCCACGCGAATCCCCCTCTCGGAGTGCGCTACGCCGGCGGCCCCGAGATTCAGCCCCCGCACGTTGGGCCTCCTCCCGACGGCCACGAGGACCGCGTCCACCTCCAGCCTCCTCCCGCCGTCGGCGTCCACGTCCAGCTCGATCCCCCCGGATGTCCTCCGCGCCGCCATCACGCGGGCGCCGGTCACTACGTCCATCCCCTCCCCGGCGAGCGCCCCCGCCAGCGCCGCCGACATCTCGGGCTCCGCCCTGGGCACGATCCTCGGCATGGCCTCCAGGAGCGTCACGCGCGATCCCAGCCTCGAGAACGCCTGCCCCAGCTCCACCCCGATCGGGCCCCCTCCGATCACCGCCAGCCTGCCGGGGAGCTCGTCCAGGTTCCACACGGTATCGCTCGTCAGGTAGCCGGCCTCCCCCAGGCCCCCGATCCCCGGGACGACGGGGCTGGAGCCCGTGGCGATTATGAAATTGTACCCGCGGATCCTCCGCTCCCCGCCGTCCGGGGCGATCACCGATACGGTGTGCTCGTCCGCGAACGACGCGGTGCCCTCCACGAGCTCCACGTTCCCGTAGCCGGCGATCACGTCCTCGTACTTGAGCCTCCGCTCCCCCGCCGCCGCGTCCCTCAGCGCCCCCATGAGCGCGCGGAAATCGACGCCCCGCGGGCCCGGGGGGATCCCGGGGTACCTGGTGGCCGAGCGCGCGTGTGCCTCCCCCGCGGCGTCGATCAGGTACTTCGACGGGACGCACCCGACGTTCACGCACGTCCCGCCGAGCGGGCCGCGCCCCACCATCGCGATCGACGCCTGCCCGAACGTCAGCTCCGACGCGCGGATCGCGGCCGAGAACGCGGCCGCCCCCCATCCCAGTATCACGAGATCGCGCTCGCGCCCGTCCCCGGACATCGGCGATCCTCCACGGACCTGACCTGCGCCCGGTAGCGCCCGGACCTGAAGACCGGGAGGAGCTCCAGCTCCTCCGGCTTCACCCTCGATTCGTCGATCAGCACCTCCGCGGCCCCGTCGGCGAGCGACACCCTCGCCTCCGCGACGCCGTCCCTCGATTCCAGGCCGGCCCTCACGGTCGCCGCGCAGTCGTCGCACGTCATCCCGAAGACCCTCAACCTCACGGACTTCATCGGGTATTCCCCGGGGCGCGGCGCATTATAAATCATATAGTTTAATATTTTAAAGTCGGTTTCCGGCCCGGGCCCGCGACTGCTCCTCCAGCCACCTGAAGATCGGCACGAGCAGGCGGCGCAGTTCGCGCCCCCTCTCCGTGAGCGAGTACTCGACGCGGGGCGGCCTCGATCCCACGACGCGCCGCGCCACGAGGCCGGCGTCCTCCAGCTCCCTGAGCCTGATGGAGAGCAGGTTCGGGCGCGGGTTCCCCACGTTCCTCGATATCTCGTTGAACCCCGCGCCGCCCCTGTTGCCCAGGAGCCCGATTACCAGGATCGTGTACTCCTTGCCCAGGAGCCTCAGGACGTCCTCCGACGGATAGACGCATATCTCCCCCTCCTCCGTCGATATCATGCAAGCGTCGTCCGACACGCGCGGCGGACGGCGCCGGTCGTATTTCAACGGATCGCCGGACCCGCTCCGGTGGCCGTCACCCGGCTACGTACACGTAGACGGCGGTCGCCAGCAACATGGCCGCTATGGCCGCGTCCACCGCCCTGGGGCTGAGCCTCGAGAGGGCCCCCGTCAGGCCGCGGTGGGCCAGCGAGGCCACCAGCGCCAGCGACGCGGCTCCGGCCGCCGCATACGCGGCCGAGAGCGCCCACACGAGGCCCGGTCCGTAGGCGATGGACGAGAATGCCAGGGGCAGGAGGGCCGGATCCGGCAGCACGCTCGCGGCGAGGGACGCGCCCTCGAAGCGCCCCGGGTTCGCCTCGTACGCGGAGCTCGCCAGGAAGTAGAGCGCGACGGCCACCAGCAGCGCGATCGAGATCCCGTCCGCGAGATGGGGCAGCGCCGGATACAGCTCGCCCGTGGCCAGCGCGATCGCGGCGAGGGCCACGGTCGTGGCGCCGTGCGCCGAGCCGAGCCCGACGGATGCCAGCGCCGTCCGGCCGGCCCCGTAGCGCCTCCTCGCGGAGACGACGGATACGGGGATCCAGTGATCCGGGGCGATCATGTGGAGCGCGGCCAGCGCGATGGCCAGCGAAATCAGGACGGATCCACGCACGGCGGACACCGGCGCCGACGGTTAATTATGGTTGTGAAACAAATTGTCATCCATCGAACGGCTCACGGCTCCACCAGTATCTCGCCGTACATTCCCTCCTGGGCGTGCCCGGGGTAGGTGCACAGGTACCAGTAGATCCCGGGGCCGGGGAGGACGGCGCCGTACGTGTAGTACTGCGCGATGCCCGAGCTGTAGTTGGCGGGGGGGAGGAACGGAACCATGCGCATCGATGGCTGGCCCATCATGGCGGACATGGGATAGTATCCGTAGGGCGGCGGCTCGGCGGTGACCACCAGGTTGTGGTACATGTCGTCGTCCAGGTTCACCAGTGTTATGTTGAGCCGCACCGGGCCGGGGGACCTTATGACGAGCGTCGGGTTTATTTCGCCGTCGATCACGAAGACGTCCCCGCTCGAGTACGCCGGCGGCCTGGCGCCCGTGAGGTTCTCGGCCATGTCCGGCATCATAGCGTACGCGGCCACGTCCACGGTTCCGCCGGTCGGCTCCAGCTCGACCGTGTCGTTGGACGACACGGCGGTCGCCCCCGGGAGCGGCGTCGCCTCGGCCGCCATCGCGCTCCCGATCTGGATGTAGCCTCCGTAGTATCCGTACCCCGCGGCGTAGCCTCCGTAGTACCCCATCATCCCGGGCCCGGAGTATCCGTAGTACTGCGCCGGCGCCCCGGGGGTCCCCCGGGCACCGGGCGCGGCCGCCGGAGGAACCCCGTACCCCGCGGCGTACGCCGTCCCGACCGCGACGAACGCGGCCGCGGCGACGATCGCTATAACGGTCCACATGAGGATCCTCATGCGGCGTGCCCCCATTCCAGGAGTCCCAGCAGGCCGCCCACCAGCATCAGGAGCGATCCCACGATGAACCCGAACATCGTGGGGAACGCTATCACCGATGCCACTATGACGAGCACGGAGCCGGCCATCCTCCTCTCCCGGTCGCGGCTCGCCATGAGGGCGACCCCCGCCAGCCCCACCGCGATCACGACGGCGACCAGCGCCGCGTACAGCGCCGTATACGGATAGATCGGATATCCGAAGTACCCCATCATCCAGGGCCCCATCATGTAGAAGCCGCGGTACCCGTACCCATACCGGTATCCGCGCCCGAGCCACAGCGCTGAGAACGCGAGCGCGAAGGATCCCGCCAGCGCCTGAAACGCCAGCCCAACCGCCGACAGCACGAGCGCGGCCGACCGTCCTTCGCGCCCCCGCGCGGTTCCCGCATCAGCCCCATTCGCGGTTCCCGACGTCATCGTGAGCCCTCCGCGGCGATGATCCATCAACGTTGCCATTTACAACTGTAAACCGCGAATTCCCGCCCTACCGTATCCCGTGCTCCGCCTTGAACTCCCTCAGGCACGTCGGACAGCAGAAGAAATGGGTGACGCCCCTGTACTCCAGCTCGTGCGGACTGCCGGATATCTCGCTCCCGCAGTAATCGCACCTGAGCTTGACGCGCGCCCCGCCGGATATCCTGGGCGGCTCCTGTTTGACGCGCTGGCCCAGGATGACGACGTCCACGTCCCTGACGCCCTCTATCGATTCCATCTCGCGGACGGCCGCCGAGAGCGCGTCGGCGCTCCCCACCTCGACCCTGACGAGCACGTTGTAGGGGCCCGCGGCCCTGTGGACCTCGGTCGTCCCGTCCACCGCCGCGGCCCGCTCGGCCACCTCGTCCGCGCGGTTCGGCTCCGCCCTCACCAGGACGATCGCCGACGTCCACCCGGAGATCCTGCTGAGGTCGAGCGTCGCCCTGACGCCGCCCAGCACCCCCGCGTCCCTGAGCCTCCTGAGCCTCCTGCCCACCGCCGGCGCGCTCAGACCCGTCCTCCTGGCCAGGTCCCTCAGCGAGTACCCCCCGTCCTCGGCCAGGTCCTCCAGTATCGCGAGGTCGATCTCGTCCAGCTGCAATGGGCGTGGATCCGCCGGCCTCGATATAACGGATTCCCCCGATCCGCGCGCCGCTTCACGATCGTAAACTGACGACGGCCGCGGGATGCGCGGGGGAAAACGGAATCGCTGAAATACGACGCCGGCGCGATCGAATTCGATGAACACCAGGCACGTGGATCCGGTGTGCGGGATGTCCGTGGACGAGTCCACGGAGTTCCGCGCGGAGTACGCTGGGAGGACGTATTACTTCTGCAGCGACCGCTGCAGGGCGAAGTTCGAGGGCGATCCGGGGAGGTATGCCGGCCGCGGCACGTGAGGCGCGGGCCGTCCTCACCCGGCGCGCGGGCGAGGCCCTCGACCGGATCGGGGCCCGCTGCCTCCTCATAAAGCTGGAGTACTCGAGGGGGCCCTGCGCGGACGACTGGTGCCCCCCCGTGCCGAGGGCGATCGTCGAGCCCGCCGGGGGGCCGCCCGCTGATCCCTACGTCCGGCTGGACGACGCCGCCCGCGTCTACGCGGCGCCCGCGATCGAGCGCGCCCTCAGGGCCCGGGGAGGGGGAGGGACGCTGACCGTGGACTTCAGGAGGGGGAAGTTCGTCGTGAGGGGCCTGAACCCGTAGGCGACCGCCATGGCCAGGGACCCCGTGTGCGGCATGTACGTGGACGAGGGGACCGCCGCCTACAGATACACCGTGGACGGCACGACGTACTACTTCTGCAGCGAGAACTGCCTGAGGCAGTTCGCGAGCCCCCACGTGGAGCTCAGGAACATCAGGAGGGCCGCCGCGCTCTCGTGGGCCCTGGCGATCCCCGTGCTCGCGATCACCGTCGCGCACTATTACGCCGGGCTGTCCATCCCCGGGATCCCGGATCGGCTCATCGCGCCGCTGCTGATGGCGCTCTCGTCCCCGGTCCAGTTCATCGGCGGCATGAGGTTCTACCGCGGGGCGTGGAGCGCGATCAGGAACGGGATGGGCAACATGGACCTCGAGATAGCCCTGGGGACCTCCGTGGCATGGGGGTTCAGCGCTCTCGTCGCGCTCTTCCCATCGGCGATCCCGGGCGCGTCCGGCCTCGTGTTCTTCGACACCTCGACCCTGATCATAGCGCTCGTCCTCACGGGCACGATGCTGGAGCACGCCGTGAAGCGGAGGGCGGAGGCCGCCGTGATCAGGCTGATGGACATGCAGCCCGCGACGGCGACCGTTATCAGGGGCGGCGCGGAGGTGGAGATCCCCGCGGAGGACGTGGAGGTGGGCGATCTCCTCGTGGTCCGGCCGGGCTCCAGGGTGCCGGCGGACGGCGTCGTTGTTGACGGGAGGTCCTCCGTCGACGAGTCGATGGTGACCGGCGAGAGCGTCCCGGTCGAGAGGGGGCCGGGGGACGAGGTGATAGGGGGGACCGTGAACGGGGGCGGGCGCTTGGTCGTGCGGGCCACCAGGGTCGGGCGCGACACCGTGCTCTCGAGGATCGTGGAGTCAATGCGCGAGGCGCGCGCCGGGCGGGCGCCCATCCAGAGGCTTGCCGACAGGGCCTCCGCGTATTTCGTGCCCGCCGTCACCGGGATAGCGCTAGCGTCGGCCGCGCTCTGGTACCTGCTGGCCCCGTCGAACCCGCTCGGCGTCGCGCTGCCCGTGCTGGCCTTCGTGACCGTGATCGTAATAGCGTGCCCGTGCGCGCTCGGCATAGCGACGCCCGCCGCGCTCGTAGTCGGGATCTCGAAGGGCGCGGAGCGCGGGATCCTGGTGAAGGACGGGGAGTCCCTCGAGATGGCCGGGAGGGCGGGGATAGTCGCGTTCGACAAGACGGGGACCCTCACGCTGGGCAGGCCGGCAGTGGTGGAGGCCGTCGGCCTCGACGATCGCGCGCTGTACCTGGCGGCGTCCGCCGAGAAGGGATCGGGCCACCCGATCGCCCGCGCGATCGTTGAGTTCGCCGCCCGGAGGGGCCTCGCCCCGCGCGCCCCGGAGTCCATGGAGGAGGTGCCCGGGGTGGGCGTGAGGGCAGTGGTCGACGGATCGTCCGTCGCGGTCGTGGGCGCATCCTCCGTTCCGGCGGATCGCATGCCCGGGCCGCTCGCGCGCCGCGTCGAGGAGCTCGAGGGATCCGGGGCCACGGTCGTCGTGGTTACGGTGGACGGGGCGGCCGTCGGGGCCATCGGTATCCGCGATCCGCCGAGGCCCGACGCGAGGCGTGCGATCGAGGAGCTGCGCTCGATGGGCGTCGAGGTCGTCATGATCACCGGCGACTCGGAGAGGGCGGCGGCCGCCGTCGCGGGGGAGCTCGGCATAGGGAGGTTCATGGCGCGCGTCACCCCGGAGGGGAAGGCGGACGCCGTGAGGGCCCTCGGGGAGGAGGGGATAGTCGTGATGGTCGGGGATGGCGTGAACGACGCGCCGGCCCTGGCTGCGGCCGACGTCGGGATCGCGATGGGATCCGGGATGGACGTCGCGCTCGAGGCTGGGGGCATCGTGCTGATGAAGGACAGGCTCACCGACGTCCCGAGGGCCATCGGGCTCAGCAGGGCGACCCTGGGCAAGATGAGGCAGAACCTGATCTGGGCGTTCGCCTACAACTCGGCGCTGATTCCGATCGGGGCGGGGGCGCTCGTGCCCGCGCTGGGCGCCGGCATCTACGGATTCCTGCCCATCCTCGGAGGGGTCGCGATGGCCGTCAGCTCCACGACCGTCGTCGTCAACTCGCTCTCGCTGCGCAGGATCCGGATCTGAGCGGGCCGCGGCCCGAACCCTCGGATCACCGCGCGGCTGGGCGGCCCTCCCCTTCCTGATCCTTATGCGCCAGGTGCTCTCCCCGACCTCGGAGATCTCGAGCACCTCGTTTCCATCGTTCGCGACGGCCGCCGGCACACCATCGCACGACGCCCTGTTATCCACGATCATGTCGAGCACCTCGCCGGGCGCCAGCTCCCTCAGCGCCCTCCTGGCGAATATCTGCGGATATGGGCACACGTATCCCCTCGCGTCCATCTCATATCCCTCGCCGGACTTCCTGACGCCGGGTACCGACATATTGACACACCGACATATGCACGGACCAAGTTATAATTAAACATATTCCCCGAACCGTTGGATGCCTGTCGGACGGGTGTATCGCCCCGCGACGGCCGCACCCGCGACGGCGTGCGCGCCATCCCCTCGTGGAACCCCGGCGCCGCTCCTCTCCCCGTGGGTGCTTCGCTCCGCCCGAGCATCGGGGGCGCGGGCCTTCCTCTCTCCTCCCCCGGTTCCCCCATCGGGTCCCGGCGCGCGTGCGGGGCCGGCGGGCTGATACGCGAATGCCGCTACTTGCAGGTCGTGAACTACCCCGCCCTCGCGACTGGGCTTCCCGCCTCAAAGCTCCACCTTGTCCGCTGAAAGCGGGTGGAGGGCGGAGCTCCACGGCTCCATGGGCGGTTCCCATCCCGATCCCCTCAGGATATTGAGTGATGCGTTGCAGTCGATATCGCCCTTACGGGCCGTCGATGGGGCGGAGGCGCACCTCACCGACCCCCGCTTTGACGGAGGCTCGGTGGCGCTTACCCCGTCCATGGGTATCGCAGCAATCCTGAGCTAAACAATTTTCAAATCCTGGGGGCTATCCATCGCTCACGGAAGGGGTCTTCCGCCCCCAAACCCCTAATGAGATGAAAATAGAAAAACGTAGCGGCTGGATCAGCCGATGTACAGTATCGGCCCGCCGTAGACCTCGTCCAGGAACGCCGCGGCGCCCTTTATATCGTCGACCACGTCGGCCAGATCCTCCTTCTTTACTTCGTAGAACTGGGACGCCACCGGACACGCGTAGATCTTGAAGGAGTCCCTGTAAGTCTCCTTGAGCTCCTTGAGCCACGAGTACCAGTCCTTTATCTTGCCCGACCGGACGGCCTCCTCGAGGTTCCTGAGGTAGATATCGACGTAGGGCCTGAAGTACTCAGGGAACGCGGTCAGCGCGGCGTCGCCGGTGCTGAGCTTCGGCAGTACGTCCTTCCTGAAGGCGACGAGCCCCTCGTTGACCAGGTGAACCTTGACCTCGTAGTCCATGGCGAGCGCCGCGGCCCCGTAGATTATGAGGCAGCAGACCCTGTTGGAAGCGCCCGAGGCGAACACTATGCCGAGCTTCCTCCTGCCCTCGCTCATTTTAATCAACACAGAAATATAGGTTGATATAAAGCTTTCTCTATTTCCAGTGCGCGGCACGGCGTCCCGGGCGATCGAGATCCGCGCGCAGGGACCGCGAGGGCCCCCCTCTCAAGGCGCCTGTACACGGAATGGATCCCGCCGGCGCGTCCTGGACATCCCCCCGACCGGGGACTCGGCGCGCTCGCGCCTTCTGGGGGCCATAGCGGGCCCGGGATTAACCCCCTCCGTCGGACAGCGCCTCACTTCTTGGCCGTAACCCTTATCGTGGCCACCATCTTGTCCGGGTCGATCCTCAGCTCCAGGAGCTGGTTACCGGTCCGCTTTGTCCATGCCTCGACGTCGGGCTTGAATCCCTGATCCGTCGCCCAGACCTCTATGATGTCCTCGCTTGCGGCATTCCTGTAGGCCTTGGCTATCTCAGTTATGGGCCCGGGACAGGCGAGTCCCCTCGCGTCCACGACTATTTTCCTGCCCTCGCTCATCGCAATAGGTTATCAGATTCCTCATATTTAAGTATATTGACATAAACGTCGCCTGGGCCGATCGACGGCGCTAAATCCCGGGGAGCCCCCCGCCCGGTCCGCGGCGAGCGCGAACTCCACGCGGATCGAGGGGATTACGCTCTTCCGCTCACGGCTTAGGAGGTTTATCGCGCCCGCCTGGAGCCGCGCGCCAACACATGCGCGGATGCCGACCCAGTTCCGGTATCGTCCTGTGCCGGCGGTCAGCCGCTCCTCCCCCTGACGGTTATCACGAGATACCCGTCCTCCCTGGAGATCCCGTCCACCGCCAGCCCCACCTCCTCCACGTGCTTCGGTATGAACGTGGCGCACGACTCGTCGTCGGTGTAGACCCTGACGGTGCCCCTCCCCCTCAGCCTTATGAGGGCGCGGACCAGATCCGTGAACGGCCTGGGGCACTTCTTCCCCCTGGTGTCGAGCACGATCTCGTCGCCGGCCAACAGCATCACCTGGGGAGCTCGCGCTCCCCGTATTCGACCTCGAATCCCCGATACTCGCCCCTGAATTCGCCCCAGGAGACCTCCGCGCCGGCGACCTTGGCCAGCCCGGGCCCCCTGCAGCATTCGTCGGCGAGCGCCCTCAGCGCCGCCTCGTCGCCCTCCGCCACCACCGTCACGCTGCCGTCCGGCTCGTTCCTGACCACGCCGCTGACGCCCAGCCTCGTGGCCCTCCTGTAGACCCAGCTCCTGTAGCCCACTCCCTGGACCTCCCCGGCCACGCGTATCGTTATTCTACGCATCATAGAGGTCGAACTCCCTCAGGTACGCCTTCGCGGCGACGTACTTCCCGAGCGTGGACGGCGCCAGCACCCCCGGCCCATCCCTCGAGACCACCCTTCCTATCCTCACGGGGTCCATGCCCGCGCCCCTCAGCTCGGATTCCAGCCCGTCGAGCACCGCGGGATCCGCCACGACCACTATGGCCCCGTTCGTGCCGGCCGTGGCGTTGGGCATTATGTAGTTGGCCGTGGCGAACTCGCTCAGCTCCGGCGAGAGGAGCGGCACCCTGTCCAGCCTTATGGACGCGCGGGCCAGCTCCGCGAGCTCCCTCACCACGTAAATGCCGGGGCCGGAGACGTCCGTCGTCACCGCCACGTGCCTGCGCGGGTCGAAGTCCTCGCCGAACGCCGGCAGGAAGTCCTCCAGCGCCCTGGCCACCGCCAGGTTCGGCGTCGCCATGCCCTTCAGGGTGCGCTCCTTGATCTCCAGCAGCCCGTCCAGGCCTATCCCGGTCTGGGATCTGAGCTCGTCCGCTATCTCCCTGTCCAGCATGCACATCATGTAGACGTTCACCGGGGCCAGATCCCCCATGGGCCTGGTCGACATGACCTCCATCCCGGGGGCCACGCGATCGTAGAAGGTGGGTGGTTCCCTGTCGGTCTCCGCGAAGACCGTGGCGCCCATAAGGAGCGCCCCGGACGACGGCTGGGGGGAATCCATCACGCGCGCGCCGAGCCCCTCGGAGAGCTCCCCCAGGTTGCGCAGTATCCTGTCCCTGAGCTCGTCCGTCGGCGCGTCCACGGTCGGAATCACCCTGAGCTCCCTCCAGGCGCCGAGCGTGTACAGGTCGTTCAGCGAGTTGAAGAGCGCCGCCGCCGCCTGGCCCGGGCTGCCCGGGTCCTCCGCCGGATCGATGACCTGTATCGTGTCGTTGTTGCCCACCACGTATCCGCCGGACGGCCCGCCCTCGGCCTTCACGTAGTCGAAGAGCATGAACTGGTGCTCCAGCCCCTCCGTCACTATCGAATGCCCCTTCCCCACCACGACGCCGGGGGCGGCGCGGGCCACCCTGGAGTAGATCCTCCCGACGTACTCCGCGAGCGCCCCCGGGTCCTCCGCGAGCGCGCGATGGACCTGCGCCAGCACTATGGCCCTGGAGGGCGAGAATTCCGCGAGCGCCCCGGAGTCCGCCTCCACGTCCCCCTCGCTCCTGTAGATGCCCCTCGCGGTCGAGAAGCCGCCATCGGTCCTGGGGAACACGTCCGCGTCCCTCCTGGGCGCTATCTCCATGCCGAGCCCCTCGAGTTCCCCCCTCACGCTCCTTATCGCCGGGTAGAGCACCGTAAGGACGTCCACCTTCACCGAGCATCCGGTGGCCAGGGAGAACGGGTTAACCCCGAGCGCCCTGTACTCCTCGATCCTCCTGGAGAACTCCTCGAACGGGTCGTCCACATCGGTCCTATCGGTCATTCCGGCCTTCACAACGGGGATCATGAAAGCGCCCGATATAAAGATTTAGTGAAAACCATATATTATTTCGTCGATAATTTTTCCACTTCACTTATTAGGCCGGTCGCCTTCGCCGTCCCATGGCCAGGAGGAGGTCCTTCGTGGTGAACACCGCGTCGTATGAGAGGGTATCCTTCTCCCTCAGCGTCGCCGCGTCCCTGGCGTCCCTCGGCGACGACGTCTCGATCCTCTTCGGCTTCGGCGGCGTCCTGCGCCTCAGGAGGGGATGGGAGGACCGCGTGGGCCCCGAGACCGGCGAGTGGGTCAGGGGCGACGCCGAGAGGTGGCTGTCCGGGGGGAACCGCGCCGCCAGGATAACGGATTCGCTGAGGCTGGCGAGGGAGCTCGGCGTGAAGATCTACGCGTGCCCTACCGCCATGGCCTTCCACGGCATAGCGAAGGAGGACCTGACGGACGCCGTCGACGGTGTCATGGGCATGACCGAGTTCCTCTCCCGGGAGGACGCCGACGTGATATACGTGTGACTCATGCGCCGGCGTCCATCGGCGATCACGGTCGATGGCGCCGACAGCATCGGGCCGCACCGCACAAAAATGCGTTGAAGGGGGAAGCGCATGGGAATGATCGATCGAGCCGCGTCGAATCGGCCGGACGATCACCCAGGATAGAACGCCGGTACCCGGACGCGCCCGTCCTCGTCGTACGCGTAGAGCTCGCCGGGCAGCTCGTCCGCGGTCCTCCTGTGGCTGCCGTCGCAGAACGGCTTGTTCCTCGAAAGGCCGCAGGCGCAGATCCGGAAGGTCTCGCCGTCCTTCGCCTTCACCTCGTACGGGTGATTCCTGTCGTGTCTGACTATCCTCGCCATTGAGCGATGGATAATGGGCATCGCATATAAACATGGGTTCCCCGATGTAAACCGTGGGCCACAGGGAGCTCAGGGTCGCGCTGAACGCGGACATGTGCGGCGTGGTCGAGGCGATGCGCGTCCTGGGGGCGGAATCGCGGATGCTGGTCATAGCCCATCTGGGGTCCGGGCCGGGCGGCTTCAACGACCTGTCGAGGCGGACGGGGCTCAGCCACAAGGTCCTCTCGTCGGCGCTGAGGCGCCTGATCTCGCTCGGGTTCGTGGAGAGGACGGGGGAGGGGACGTACGCGCTGACCGCGTCCGGCGTCCGGCTGGCCGATTTGCTGAATGCCTGGGCAGCCGCGTTAGCTCCGGCTGGCACGGATTCCCCGCCGCGCGCCGGATCGCTCAAAAAGAATAATAAGAACTAATATGACAAATATTGATGGGTTTGGCGCGCGGCGGTTCCCGTGAGTTCTGGTTCATGGGCGGGAACCCGTACGTGAACCTGCTGTACCTGCCGTTCACGTTCCTCAGCATCTCGTACGTGCTGGACGGGATAATCGCCGGCAGGGGATTCCGCCCGGTCGTCGATGCGCCGCTGTTGGCGGCGTATTTCATCGGACACGGCGTCGCTGCGCACTTCATTAACGAGGCGTACTCCAATCGCGTGCTCGACGGCCGCGCGGGCGACATGGCGCGGATCGCCGTCGCGGGTTACGGCGCCCTGGCGGCGGCCGCCGCCCTGGGTATGATCGCGGTGGCCGAGGCCGGCTGGAACCCGTTCCTCATAGCGGTCGGGGCGCTCGAGGTGGCGCTGCTGGTGGCGTACAACCATCCGGCGTCGCGGCCGGCCCACAACGACGTGACGGTCGCCGTCGCGGTCGGGGCGCTCCCGGCGCTGGCCGGATACTTCGCCTCCGGGGGACCCCCATCGGCGACCGCGGCCCTCACGGCGCTGGCCTGCGCCCTCCTGGTCTCGCTCGAGATAACCCCGAGCCGGTTCGTGAAACGGTGGAGGAGGGGGCCGGAACCGCGCGCGATAGTCTACGCCGATGGCTCCATGGACCGGATCGACCTGAGGGATCTCGTGGAGAGGCCTGAGAGGGTGATAAAAATAATGCTCGCGCTCTCATATGTGATGCCGGTCCTCCTCTACGCGATCGCGCGCTGCTGAAGCCCGGGGGTGGCCGCGCCTCCGCTCCTTCGCCAGCGGCGTTCGACGGATCGCTGCGCCGTGCACCTGCTTATAAACAAAACATGATGTGAAAATAGGATAAAATTTTAATATAACATTGTAATTGGCATCGCGCCATGCGGAGTTGGAGGTACGCGGTTCCCGTGCTCCTCGGCGTGGGCGGCTTCGAGGACGGCTTCGCGCTCCTGCTGGCGGGGGCGGTCCTGCCGGCGATAATCCACCAGCTGCGCCCGTCCGCCCCGGTCGTGGGGTTGCTGATCTCCCTGCCTTTCCTCGGGTCCGTCATCGGCGCCATGATCTTCGGCAGGCTGGGCGACGTCCTGGGCAGGAGGAGGTCCTACCTCTACGTCACCGCTCTATTCGTCGCGGGATCCGCGATGGGCGCGCTGGCCCCCTCCGTGCAGCTCCTGCTCGCCTCAAGGTTCATCATAGGCCTGGGCATAGGCGGCGACATACCGACGGCCGGGAGCCTGCTCGCCGAGGTGGCGGATCATCGCTCCAGGGGACGGTACGTGAGCATCCAGTCGCTCCTGTGGGGGATCGGCGGCGCCTCCGCGGCGCTCGTTGCAATACCCTTCCTCGCCCTCGGGGCTGCAGCCTGGAGGTACGTGATCGCGCTCAGCGCGCTGCCGCCGCTGGCCGTGCTCGCGCTGCGGGGCAGCATAGGCGAGAGCCCGCTCTGGCGCGCGCGGTCTGCCGGGAGGCTCTCGCGCATCGGCCGGGTGGCGGGCCGCCTCTCGCTCGTCGCGTCGCTCTACTTCGCGACCACGTTTGTGCTCGCCATCCTGGCCAACTACGCGACGGTCCTGATGGAGAGGGCCATGGGGCTGCTGCCGACGGAGGCGCTGCTCGCCTCGGCCGCGCAGTGGGCCGCATTCCTGGTGGGGAGCTCGCTGGTCAACGCCCGCTCGGACGCGCTCGGCAGGAAGCCCCTGATAGTCGCGGGGACCGCCGGGCTGGCGGCGTCGCTGGCGGCGCTGCGCCTGGCCTCCTCCCCGGCCCAGGCGGTCGCCGTCCTCATGGTCCTCTGGGCCTTCGGCGGCGTCGCCTACGCCACAACCAACGTGTACTCGGCGGAGCTCTTCCCGACGGACGTGAGGAGCACCTGCAGCGGCATATGCTTCGCCTCCGGCAGGATGGGCGGCTTCCTGAGCACACTCATCGCGCCGATCCTCAGCCTGGGGACGCTCTCGACGTGGATGACCCCCGCCCTGGTGCCGGCGTTCGCCGCGCTCAGCGTAACGGCGTTCATCTTCGCGCCCCGCACGGAGCGCGTGCCGCTGAGCGCCGCGTCCCGTGACGGGTACTGACGCGCGCTGGAGCAATGTTTCAGACAAACTTATATGTGTATGTTTATCTGGGTGCCGGGTTGCGCTTCACGATCGGCATCGACGAGCTACTAGAGGATCCGGGCGCGCTCCTGGTGGAGGTGGCGCCGGAGCCCGCGCTGTACGAGCACTGGCATCTGCCGGGCGCCATAATGATGCCGCTCGAGGCGCTGGGCCATCCATCGCGCAGGGACGTCGCCCCCAGGAGGCTCCTGGAGGAGCGCCTGGGCGGCCTCGGGATATCCGATGAGGACGAGCTAGTGCTTTACAGCGACCTCGGCAACCGCTACGCGTACTACGCGTTCTGGATCCTCTGGTGCCACGGCAGCAGGAACGCCCGCGTGCTGGACGGCGGAAAGGCCGGATGGAAGAAGAGGGGGCTCCCGAGGGAGGTGGAGCCGCGCTCCCGGCCCGCCTCCCGCTTCAGGCTGGACGACCCCGACTGGTCCGATAGGATATCGATGGGGGAGCTGCTGTCCAGGCTCGAGGATCCGAGCCTGATGATAATCGATGCGCGCTCCCCCGAGGAGTACTCCGGGAGGGAGGGGGCCCCGCCGGATCACCTGTACGAGCAGCCGCTCATGTGGGGCCACATGCCGGGGGCTGTGAACATTCCGTGGGACTCCCTGTACAGGGATGGGATGGAAGAGCTGAAAGATCCGGGCGACGTTCAGCGCACTCTATTAGACGCGGGGATCCGGAAGGACCAGGAGGTGGCCGTGTACTGCAGGACCGGCGCCAGGGCGTCCCTTCCGTGGTTCTGTCTGAGGCACGTGCTCGGCTTCCCCCGCGTGCGGCTCTACGACGGTGGATGGGCCGAGTGGGGCAACGCGATGGGGACTCCAATCGACGTCGAGGCCGTTGATCGAGGCCGCGGAGACGCCCTGCGGACGACGCGCGCGCCGTCCCCCTTCAGGAGGATCCCGACGGGGATTGTGGGCGTTCGGGCGGACCCCGGGATCGCGGCCTGCGGTTCCGGCGGCTGACCCGTCACCGGGGTATCCGCAGGGGTTCCCCGAACCTTCCGCCGTACGCTATCCTATCGAGGGGGAGCCTGTCCTTCCTGCCCACGATCCTCCTGTTCGGATAGCCGAATCCGACGACCGCCGTCACCTCCATGTTCGGCGGGATCGAGAACATGTCCCTCATTGCCCGTTCGTCGAACCCGGTATATATCCTGGATCCGACGCCCTCCTCCCAGGCGACCAGCTGCATGTCCGCTATGGCCCTCCCCGCGTCCAGCCTGTTCCACTGGTAATTCGGGTCCGTGATCACTATGACCGCGAAGTCGGCGCCGGCCACCCATCTCCCGCTGAAGCTGATGTCCGCCAGCTTCGAGAGCGCCTCCCGTCCATCCACCAGCACGAAGCGCCAGTGCTGGGAGTTCCTGCCGCTGGGCGAGAGCCTGGCCGCCTCCAGGATCCTGAGCCTGACCTCGTCGGGGACGCGCCTCCCGGAGAACTCCTTCACCTCCAGCCTGGTCCTCACGGCCTCGAATACGTCCACACCCCGATTGCGCGCTCTCCCGATATACGCCTTACGCGATCGCCGCTCCGCCCCGAGCGGCGCGCGATGCCGTGCCCATCCATCCCGGCTTTTGCGCGCTGAAAATTGCGCGAAAACGATTATTACCCCGGGGCCATCGCACGCGCAGCGGACATGGGCACCAGGAACCTGGAATCAATGATCGCGGACCTCATGAGCGTGGAGAGGCCCGCCGGCCTCCTGGCGCTCGCCGCGGCCGTCACGCTCGGCCTCTACGCGCTGGGGTTCCTGATGCTCAGGGTGCCGGCGCTCGGCGGCCGCTACATATCCGTGTTCCCCGCGGCGTTCGCTGTGATATTCGCGCTCGCCGTCTACGGCCGCAGGTCCAGCGTGAGCGCGCTGAAGCTGTACCTGGTCACGATGCTCGTGTCGTACGTGACGATCGCGGCGCTCGCGGCCCCGCCCGGCTTCT
>Ga0080003_1000535_pt1 | contig 25112 bp, 28 predicted proteins | sample JossMetagenome_FD_69206 | JGI IMG/M metagenome (GOLD analysis project Ga0080003, IMG submission 69206) | Hot spring microbial communities from Joseph's Coat, Yellowstone National Park, USA - JC2_E (SPADES assembly) (version 2) | ecosystem: Environmental > Aquatic > Thermal springs > Hot (42-90C)...
TTAGCAGCTCTTTGACAATCATTGTACCTATCCCTTTACCGCGATACTCTTTTACAACCGAATACCCAATGTCTGCAATATGTGGGGCTTCTGGCCAGGCATTGCTATTCAGTTCTCCCATGCCAACTATATTGCCTTTTTCATTTACTGCAATAAGAACAATCGATTTATGCAATGACACTGCCTTAAGAAGTTTTGAGAAAGATTTCTTTATGTCTTTCTTATTAAGCCTCTTCCCATAAGTTCCAATTCCGAACGTTGGATCTTTTTTCAATTCTTTATAGTACTGCAGTTCGTTTTTGTAATACTCTGCAAAATCGCTTCGTTTAAGCTTTCTTATAATTATTCTTTCCATTTTTTCTCAGATAGCATTTGCCTTTATAATATTTAAAAGGTTCTAAAGCTATAACCATCATCTAATGATTTATTAGAATATCTTAAAATTTACTTGTTGTGTGACAGTGTGATAACGTCTCTCTATTTAACGGATTACTGGCTATTTTCGTCTAATGCTGCTAAAAGTTTCAGGAGTCAAAAATACAACTATATTATTTGCCTTTATCTCCTCATTATTTCCACTTCCTATAATTTCTTTAAGCTTAGTTAACACGTCTATAACATGTACCATGCCTGTCCATATAACTAAATTATTATTATCTCCATATGTTTTTAATAAATCTAGAACATTTTTTGCTACTTGGGCATCACGCTCTTCATCACTTTTTTCTTCAAGTAATAATTCGTTATATGTTATATCAAATGGTTTTATTTCAAACCTATCTCTAGAATATTTCTGTTGTATTTCGTTAAAGACTTCTATTATCCCCCTAAGAGTTTTTCTAAAAATCATAAATGAGAGGATGCTGTTTAATTTGTTATCATTTAAGTTTTTTGTTGGATCGTTTAATATATCTACAAAATCGGAGAGAAATTCAAAACCTACAATGGTTTTTTTATCGCTGTTTTTTAATTTTTGAAGTAGGATCTCTTTGAGCTCCTTGGGTTCGGTGTTGTAATCGCCATGTTTTGAGGCAAATATAACTGCTGAATTCGGATTTAATTTCGTTAATTCTTCTGCACTTGAGACTATCGGTATACCCAAGTCATTGCATAACTTTTTAATTTTGCCGACTAGTATGTGAGTTAAAGGATTTAAACGATTTTGCGTCTCTTTGGATACCTCTTCTCCTATGCCCGATCTTTCTTTCTCTCCATATTCTTCTTTATACGGCGGCATTAATTGAGGATTTCCGCCGATGGGTACATATTCATCCGGCGTTAATTGAAGATCTTTTATGTGGTTTGAGTAATCTTCTGTTGATACTGCTATAGCTACCTCTTTAAGTTTTTTCACAACCAGCTCGTCAAGTACTTCAAGATATCCATTATCACTAATTTCCAGGTATTTGTAACCTTCTTTTGTTTCAATTACTTTAGCATTTAAACCTTCTTTCTTTGCTTTTGCTTTTGCAGAATCAATATCTTTAACCTCATCGATAGGGATTCTTAAGCCTACTGCAGCCGAACCATTCCCAACTGTATGGTAAAATTCGCCTATACCTCCAGGGAGAATTGTTTCGAATTTTGATTTCTTTACATTCTCAATCATTCAACCATCGTAATATTTTATATCATGGCCGATATTTAAATATTGGCTTTTTTAGCGAAAATGCAAAAGAATTTATCGATTTTGATAAGTTAGATTTTCTAGTTTTATTTTAGCAGGTGCGATTAAACAGCTCTACTACCAGCGCTTCCACAGCTAAGGCTTCGAGTTCAAAAACTCCTCATGTTCATGCTCCTTATATTTATCTTTATCTTCAACATGTTTAGCTTACCTCAAACCTTAATTGACGTATGTGGTCTGAGTAATCTTCTTTTGATACATCTATAGCCACTGTTTTAAGTTTTTCCACAACTTCCTGGTCATCTTTTTTACTATATCCCTCCTTACTAATTTGCAGATATTCGTAACCATTCCAATTTACTACTCTAGCATCGAAACCTGCATATTCTACTTTTTCAATTGCAGACTTGATATCTTTAACCTCATAGATAGGGATTTCGAAGAATATTGAAGCATCATCATAATTCTTCGAAACTATATGTAAAAATTCATTTACACCTCCAGGGAGAGTCTTATCTCTTTTCATATCTTTAAGCTCTTCACGAGGCAAAAATACCTGATCTTTAGGAGGCACAAATACACATATCTCTGCTGTATCTTTTTCCTTCATTCTTCCGTCTTTTATATTGTTTTCTATCTTGTCAAGTATATTTGAAGCAATTATGGCATCTGTATAAAATAACACCGTAGTAGTATCTTTGTATCTTTCATATAGGTCTAGTGCTTCTTCTACTATAAGACCATTGGCATATTTTTCAAAATCTTTTTTGCTAATTACTCTATCTTCTAGATTTTCCGCATCGTTTCGGTATACACCAATTGGCTCTATTTCAAACCTATCTTTATATTTTTCTTTTATTTCTATAATGACGTCGAGTTCTTTTTTCACACTTTCTGGAAACAAATCAATGTTCCGAATAGACCTGAGCATTTCTGGATCATTAAGAATCTCTTTAACAGATGGATCGGAAAGTGCTTCATATGCTAAAACAATTTTTTGGTTGCTTTCTAATGCGACAAGGATAGCATTTTTTAGATACTCAACTTCTATAATGTTATCATCAGCTGTTTTTATAGTGTCGGGGGTTGTTACAAAAAGAATAAAGTTTCCACGTAATTCATTTACGTTTGAGATCACTGGTATGCCTAGCTTTTTCGCCCCATCGTCTATAAACATCAGGAGTAAGTCCTTCAGGAGTAAGTCCTTACCCTTGGACGGATCTACCTTGTTTTTAATCATTCCATCACGATAAATATTATAATAGCCCTTTTAAATATTTTACCTTTATTTTTGCTCGAATAAAATTTTATTTTAACGCAATGTAGGGAAGTAGATAATAGAACCAAAAAAGAAACAGGAGCCCTTGCGTATGCAAGGGAAAGTAAGAAAATTTAAGCTTCTCTTCGCGCACCTTCTAGAGCTGTTTTTTTGAGTTTATCATTAAACCATTCAGATATTCTGTTTTTTGCTCTTCTTATAAGGTCAATCAAGTCCTGTTCTTCGCATTTCTCCTCTTTCTCAAGCCCTTCAATTATTTTCTTCTTCTCATTAGGATTATGATAAATTATTATTGCAAGAGTTGGCATACGTTTAATCGCTTCTCTCACTCCTTTAACTATTTCGGGAACTGAGTTTTCCCCTGTGTTGTAACGAGGAATATAGTAGCCTTTAATATTATCCAACTTAACATCTGGTCCTTCATCGCGACAAAAAACTACATAAGATTTTTCTGTTAGTGGTGAAATTATTCCATCTTTAAATTTTCCTTTGTGTTCTTCATTTATTTCAACTTTATTTATTCCGACCATTTTACCACCGAATAAATTTATTTTAACTTCTATAAATACTTTTTCTTTAGTTTTGTTTTTATAGGGCTTTATTTAGATGGTTCGAACGACGCCTCGCTAAATAATTTTGCAGCCAGCTCTCAGTCGCTCAAAATGAGTTCGCAGCGCTCTTGTAAGGGTTCATGCGCGTTCATGTTCAGCAATAGTGATTTTTTATTCATCATAATCAGTTTTCCGTCTCTCATCGTCAGCTTCCCATTCATATCCATTTATCCTTATATCCTTAGTATTGATGAAAGATCCTCATTATTCTTAGATTCAGGTGCCACAAATACGCCTACAAGTTTATCTATCTCTTCTTTCTTTTCGTTTTTCATAAGTTCTTTATATATGTCCAGAGTATGATCTCCACCCGTAAATGCCAACAATACAGTATTATCGTTATTCTTTTTTTCAGCATACCATTTTAGTACATTGTTTACTATAGTTTCATAGCGGTTCTTTTCATACTCATCTTCACTAATTAACCCAGCAAGTCTATCTGCCATCTCTTTTAAGGTTACATCAATTGAAACTATTTTAAACCTCTCTGTACCATATCTATGTAGCACTCTTCTAAGAGCGGAGACTACATTTCCAGCTGCTTCTGGAAATCCAAACATGGGAATATAATACTTTTTTATGATCTCTTCATCTGCTTCTGGATTATTGAGTAATTCGTTAATAGCTGGGTCAGAAATCGTTTCAAATAGTACAATAACCCTCTTTTTTCCATCTTCGAGTAATCTATTGAGTATATTTTCAAGATGCTCGCCCTCCTTTGTATTACTATGCTCTGAGGCAAACAAGATCAATTTCTCCCATTCTAATTCTTTTTCATTTGAGGTGAACGGTATGCCCTCTTTTTTCATTTTTGAAATGGGCGACTCTAAGATTGAAGTTGGTAATCCTGATTGTCTCAAATAGGCCTTAAGTTGCTCTTCTAGGTTTACATCAAGAGATTCATTTTTATAGGGCTGTTTTGCATTAGCAAGTTCATTATCAGATATACCAAAGTGATTTATTAAAATATTACGTATCGGTAAGTCTGGGACTTTACTTAATGCTAAAATTAGTGCGTTTCTTCTGCCCGGAAGCTGGTCTATCTGGGTTATTTTAAGTATCTCACCATCATGAGTTTTTTCTAATTTGCCAATTATCCTTGCTACTGGCGTATAGTCAATTGTAGTGTCCTTTAGGAAAAAGAAATAATTACCATTTTCAGATTCTGAATTTCTAGTTAATACTACACCATTTTCATTAAAGTATACTAGATCTTCTGTAGGTTTTGGAAGCTTCACTTCTGTCTCTTCCATAGAACCCCTAAACCTATATTTTTCGTTTCCAGCCATTTTATCTCCGAATAAATTTTCTATTTTAACTTAAATAAATACATTTCTTTAGTTTTGTTTTTAAAGATAAAACAAAAAGCTTAAATATCATATGCAATGCAGAATTATTATGCAAGCTACAAGGGATAAATCAAACTTTTCGGCGAGTGAGCCTTTAAATCAAGGTATCCTGGTTTCGTCTACTACGTATACTCAAAACTAGAAGAGATATTTGGCAAGGATAATGTATTATTTATGGGGATAGGGCAATAAACTCACTATGTGAAAAGAACCAGAGACCGACGCATGACATAGATGTGGCTGTAATTATGCCAAAAGGATAAAATCATAGATATTAAGGGCAAAACGATAGAAAAGGGCTTTATAATACACGAAGACAATAGAGGTAGGTTAACTAGCCTTGAGATAATGACCCCTGAAGATAAACCCATGCAGGTAGATCTTTACTATAGTAGGCCAATTTCTGGAATCCTGATATCCTACTTATTTACAACAGCTATAGAAATAGAAAAAAATCCAAGGTAACGAAACATACAGCTTCAAAGTAGCAAACCCAGGAGTCCTTCTGGTTTTAAAATATTTCGCATACAACAAAGCAGATAAAAATAATGAAGAAAAGCATTGGAATGATATACATTCACTGCTTTACAGATACTGCGGAATATACAACTTCTTCTCAAAATTTGGAGATGTAATAAAAAATTTGTTTTCTGAGGAAAAGTATAAACTATTTCAAGAAACAATTAAATATAATAGTATTTAGCGAGATGTTGGGATATTGATGAGCTTGCACAGTTGAAGAACACAACTTCAATTTGCTATTACTGATGTTCTTTGATTATGTGCAGCAACTCATCTTCGATACATCTGTATAGAATGACTGTGCGGCGAGCCTTATTGACTCGCTTAATGTGGGGAAGACATGAACTGTATCTATTATATCATCTATCGTTAGGCCGAACTTGACAGCAAGTGTGCCCTCATGTATTAAATCAGCAGCATTAGGAGCAAGAATGTGCATGCCCAATATCTTATGTGTTTTATAGTCTATAACTATTTTTACTACCCCTTTTGTATCGTTTATTATGTGTGCTTTTGGAACCAGGCTTAGCTTAAGCACATTGCATGCACACTTTATTCTTTTGCCGTTCGCTTCCGCGTCTGTCAGGCCTACACTTGCAACTTCAGGATCGGTGAATACTGCTCTTGGTATCTCGCTTTTGTTTATGCTTAGCTTCTTTTCCGAAAATGCGTTAATTGTTGCAACTGTACCCTCTTTTGCAGCTAAGGCTTCAAGCATGGGCTCACCTGTAACGTCACCAGCAGCATATACATTTCTAGCGCTTGTTGCCATACTGCCATTTGTATATATAAATCCATTCTGAAGCTTTATCTTAAGCAAATCAAGGTTAAGCCTTTCTATATTTGGCTTTCGACCTGTTGCAAAAAGTATTTCATCAGCCTCAAAGTGTTTTCCTGTTTTGGTGTCTATCCTCTTTTTGCCCTTGTATTCACTTGCAACTATGGGCTCTTCGCCAGTATTTATGTCAATGCCCTCATTTTTAAGATATTTCTGCAACAACATAGCTATCTCTGGCTCATGGTCAGGCAGTATGGTATTGCTTCTTTGCAAAAGTGTAACTTTTGTTCCAAGCCTTGAGAAAAACTGTGCGAACTCCAGGCCCAAAGCTCTACCACCTATTACTATCATAGATTCGGGCAGCTTGTCAAGAAAGAGCGCTTCTTCATTTGTTATATATCTTACTTTCTCTAGACCTTTTATCTGTGGTATATTTGCACGTGCGCCTGTCGCAATAAGTACTTTCTTTGCATATACTTCCATGTCTCCAGCATTAATCCTTATCAAACCTTTTTCATTTCCTGCAAACGAGCCAAATTCATTAACATATTCAACGTTTTCCAGCCCCTTCAAAACATCTTCGTATTTCTGCTTCCTTAAGCTATTTACAAGATCTTTTGTCTCTGCAACTATCTCTTCATATTTTATTTTACCTACCTCATACCCAACTCCCTTAAACCTCTTTTCTTTCAGCTCGTGTATCAACTTAGCCACTGTTATAAGCCTCTTGCTTGGCACACAGCCAACATTTATGCATGTGCCACCTAGAATTGTGCCGTTTGTCTCATTCCTGCCTATCATTATTGACCTTATACCAAGCTCATTTGCTTTTATAGCAGCTGCAAAAGCTGCAGATCCATGGCCTATTATCGCATAATCAAACTTATCCATGCTATTTACCATTTTTTAGTATGATCTTGGATACGTAAGCTTTGTTTGCCACATTGCAAGAGAGTATCCTATTTTTATAGGCCTTTATATGCTCCAGCATGCCTTCTATAATAGGCTTTACATCGTCGTTTATGCTGTATATGCGTTTCTTTCCGTCTCTCTTAACCTTTACAAATCCGCAGTTCGCAAGACAAATCAAATGGTGTGACACATTGCTCTGCTTCATGCCCGTATCTTCAACTATTTCATTTACGCACATATCATGCTCAAGCAGAGCAGCAAGTATTGAAAATCTGTTGTAATCCCCTATAGCGAACAGGAACGCTTTTGTCTCGTTTTTATCTAATTTCATCAAATCCCCGCTGTTCTGTTGATTTCAGATAAAAGTTCTGGCAGAGTAGCTTCTAGAGGACCATTTTCGTAGAGTATCTTTCCATTAGGCGAGATAAGGTAATATATATCTAGATAGCCTTGGCTGTCGTAGTCAAGAGTCATATTGTATGATGCGTATGCAGGTATAACAACATTTTTTTGATAAGCCTCTGGTGCGAAGTCTTGCACAAAGTTTTTTATATTCTCACCGCTGTAGCCAAGATCATTGTAGAGCTCAAGCTCTACTATCTTTACTCCATGTTCACTAAATTCTTTATAGCTTGAATTCAGTAGCTCGTTGCCCTGTGCACAGCCACTGCACCATGTCGCTACAAACCACAATAGAACTTCGTGGCCTTTATAACTGGAGAGATTTGCCTCAGTGCCATTAGCAAAGAAGAAGGTAAAGTCTGGAGCATAGTCTCCAATTGTAAGGTTCTTGCTTGAGCCACTTTTTGCCAAATATATCTTTTGGCTTGCGTATATAGCCATAACTGCAACTATTACTATAACAAATATAGCCATTAAGATTTTACTTTTTGATAACACAACATTCGCCATTTTTAGCTATTTTTGTTGAAGTGGTATACACGCTAAGCGCTAGAAGCACAAACGAAATTCCTATTAGCACTGGCTCGTATTCAGCCAATGGGCCTTCTATAATGCCAGTTGTGCTTATTACTGTAGATGCTCCAATGCCAGCCAAGGCAAGAATGCTTGGTATAATTGTGCTGCAGCAAAGCGTGAGCGGGGCTATGCTTGTTATGACTGCGCCAATGCTTGCCTTATCTACATACCTTATATTGCTTCTTGAAAATGCAAAGATATTGAGTACTATAGACAGAGACAGCATTAATCCTAGCGCCGTTGAAGCTATTAAGGCATATGTATCAAGGCCGAAAGCGATCTTCTGTGCAGAAAGATTGAGTGAGGAGCTCTCTAAGAGTATTGAATAAGCAATAAAAGCGGCGATTGCTATAACTGCAAATGTGGCAGCATATTTCTTATTCGACAAAACGATATTGACGCCTTCAATTGTCCTAAGCATATTAACCATAAATCATATGATTATATAATAATATAAATATTTGCTTCTTTCGCTCTAGTATTTTGAGATCTTTTATGTGTACTGTACCTTGTGGTAACAATATCAAAATCGTTATTTTATGGCATAAATCCTGCCCCTCCAGGTTATATTTCTCATTCTTGAAGCCTTTAGAAGGTTGTAAAGGTAAAGCGCAGGCATCGCTATCACAACGAGGAAAAGCACTGGTGACCTTATTGGAGAGCGCACGAATGCCTTATATTCACTTATTACAAAGTGCAGCAGCAGAACTGCAAAGACAGGGTTTACAGTAAAAGGCATTATTATTCCAGAAGCAAAAAGTATGAGTTCGGCAGAGTAATATGCAACACCTATATAAAGATTGTTCTTATAACCAAGGAGCGTAAGGGCTGTCTGCCTGTTCGCCCATTCGATAAAGCTTTCTTTTGTTTCCTTAATATATACGATAGGCTCTGCATCTTTTACATACGCTATCAATAGTCCTAGCTCCTTTGCACGCTTTGTTATGCTTATATCGTCTGAGACGGCATATTTCGAGCGTGTGAGCATATAGAGCAGCTTCTCATCTACAATATCTTTTTTGAAGGCAAGTGAGCCTCCCCAGCCGAACCTTGTAAGCCTGCTCGACATAAGGCTCTTTCCCACAAGCCCCCACACCATCTTGACGTAAGACCACAGACTATGGTCAACAGGCATGAAAGTTGGAAAGGTGGTTGATATACCTATGCCCGGATTTGAGAGTGGTGCTATAAGCTTACTTAGCCAGTCTTTTTTTGCCATTACATCTGAATCTGCTATAACATATACATCATAATCTTTGAATCTGCGCAGGACGTATGCAATCGCTCTGTTCTTTCCGCTGCACGCACTACATTTTCCTTTTGCAACCAATGTATGTATGCCGAGGCGTCTTGCTGTCTTGGCGGCAGGGTCATTTATTGAATCTACTACAGTAATAAGGTTATAATTGCCATAATCTTGTTTTTTGAGAGATAGAAAGTTATCTTCTTGGTATAGATCGTGGCCTTTCGCCGGGAGGATAACAAGCACACGTGGTGTATATTCTTTTTTTACTGTGTATGTATTATTTTCTCGCCAGGTCCTCGCGCTGTTGATATCAAGTGCAAGCACCACGATAAAAACAAAGAATATAAATACCTCGTAAATAAAAAGAATCATGTTAATAAAAAGAACTAAAAAAATTTAAAGTATATCAGAAAAATACGTGAATAGGTTTACATAACAAGTGCAAAACAAGTGCAAAAGTCAATTGCTACTATTCTTGCTAGTATCTGTTTATCAGCTCGTGCCTTTCATCGTTTTCATCATAATAATAAACTTTGCTTTCCTCTTCATCTCTTGTCTTTGCATGGCTTCCATCACAGAACGGCTTGTGCTTTGAAAGCCCGCATGCGCACAAGTGTATTTCGTAATTCCCTACCCTCTCATCTGTGATAATCTTTTCCATTCCGGGCAGGTCCTTAAGTTTCACAACATACGGATGTTTCATGTCATGTCGTACTATTCTTGCCATTTATTTCACCCCAGCATAAATATGTGTTCAAACAATTTAGCTTTTTGCTTCATTTCCACTCCTATTAGTATAAGCCTTGCGATTATGTTTGATATGTGTTAGCCACATACAACATCTCTAATTTTTACACAAATTATCTTATGCAAAATATTTAAATGCAGCATAAGCAGCCAGGAATATGAAAAGCGGGCTTGCCAGATTAATCATTTTCTTCAAACATTTCATAATCAAGTTCATCCTTTGCCTCTGCCCTTGGCAATTCATTAATTGCATCATCCAGAGTCTTAGCTTTAACAGGTATATACTTTAATACACCCTGAGACATTGCGTATGACCCTGGGCAGAGAAAACCTTTTTTGACAGCTATTGCATCAGCACCCAGTCTCATTATATATTGCATAGTGGCTTCTTTGCTGCCAAAGCCAAGGGATTCTACTTCCTCGACTTTTTTGGAATCTGTGTCTAAAATACCTATATACACTGCCATATCAAGAGGCACAAGCCACCCATTCAAGTCATAAGGTATAGCTATTTTCATACCATCACGTCGCAAATATTCTTATGTATGCTCCTTCAGATATTCAAGCACTTTTTGGGCATGCTCTTCAGGCTTTATCTTTTCAAGTATTTTTACAATTCTGCCTGTTTTATCAATTATATATGTCTTTCTTAATGTACCAAAACCAAACACGCCCCTGTTGCCATATGCGCCAAATTCCTTGATTACCTTGCTCTCTGGATCAGAAAGTAGCAGAAAATTCAGCTGGTGCTTGCTTATAAATTTGTTATGTGAATCAACAGAGTCCTTGCTTATACCTATGACCTCTGCACCTAGTTTTCTTATTTCATCATTCATATCCCTGAAACTGCAGGCTTCTGCCGTGCATCCTGGCGTATTGTCTTTTGGATAAAAGTAAACGATAAGGTATTTGCCTTTGAATTCATCACTACTATGCATTTTTCCGTCACTGCCTTTAAGATTGAATTTTGGGGCAGAATCTCCTTCTCCAATCTGCTTGCTTGGCATATAAACACCTCTTCGGATAATTATTTTGAAAGCAAAGATATAATAATATAACTCAGTAATGAAATTCGGATAGGGGCTTGCCTTACCCGAGCCTGCGTGAAATTCATGACAAGCTTAAACTGCATAAGGTATTCTGGGCAGGTTTGCTCTGCCAGAAACGAGAAAAAGGAAAGTGATAAAATGAATACAATGATGGCAATCGTGGTTGCATCGACGCTTGCAATAACACTTTTTTCAGCATGGCTAGCTGTGCTGCTCTATTTAAACTACCGTGAAAAGAAAAATTTATCATATGTATTCTGGTCAGCGGGGCTTGCATTTTTTGCAATTGGCACATTGCTTGAAGCTATATTTGCATATGGTATATATTCACAAACACTAGCAAAACTTTATCTTTTTGTTGTTGCCCTGCTTGTGGTGCTCATTGGTGAGGGGTCTGCACTTTCAGTCAAAAACAAGATAATTACATATGCATTTACTACATTTACAATTGTAGCATCGCTGTTTATGCTTTATGCACTTGCAGTCTCAACTATAGGCAATATAATAGTCAATTATGTGGTATACGGCGCATTGCCAATATATGTTGTTATTGCATCATCTGTGGCAACATTTCCTGCTGTGGTTATGATAATAGCAGCAGCAATAATATCATACAGGCATACACGCAATGCAAAAATGCTAAGCATAATAGCTGGTGTTATAATAGTAAGCATTGCTGGAACGTTGTACATAGTACAGTTTCCAGTTCTACTTTATTATGCCGAGGCAGCCGGCATTGCACTGTTGTGGCTTGGATTTTATTCAAGGAAGCACATTTGAGAACCTTTACGCTATCACATAGGAAAAATTGCAGTTCTAATTAATAGGCTAACATCGCCACGAATAAATTCATGAGCTTTCTGTTATGCATTCTGTAAACTCTCAGATAATTTATACAATAGGTAAAATTAGTAGCAATAATGTTTTTTAAAACTTAGTTATAAATAAAATCATGGCAAACAAACTTGGAATAATCCTCGGCTTAATAATACTAATAGCAGATCTATACTGGACTGCAACCAGTTATTTCTCAACACTCTGGCTTGCGCTAGGAATAATAATACTGGTTGCTGATCTCGTCTGGATCGCTATAGACGCAAAATCAAGGTGAATTAGATGACTAAACTCTTAAGTTTTGTACTGTTGTTTATAGCTTCGCTTTTCTCTATATCTTACGCACAGGGCTATGGGAAATCATTCATATTGGTAAATACTACAAGCATAAGCGCACAGCCCGGAGAAACAGTACCTGTTAGCTATACTGTCAAGCTCTATAGTGGTTATACGTGGGGTACAAATATAGAATATTCAAATGAAACAGAACTTGCAAACGAAGGCATAAATGTGCACTTCTCTACCTCGTATAGTGATCCAACATTCAGCGGCATATTATACATACAGATATCAAACAACACAAATGCAGGAACATATACTATATCTCTTTACGCTACTGGTGATGATCCTTCTGTAAACCAAACAAACATAACGCTTACAGTATTTAAGCCACAAGCACAGTCAACAACAAGCATAAATCAAACTATACCTGTAAAGCAAGCAGTACCGCAATTTATTCTTGGGGCCATAAGCACAGTGCATGTTAATGCAAGCAGTGGTGCAAATATATCTATATTGAATGGTTCAATAAGGGCTATAGTAAGACCAGGCACATACATAAAGTCTGGCAGCAACATATATAGTTCATACAACTTCTCCCTTGCATTCTTTAATGTTCAGAATGTTACTAGCCCACCCAATTATACTGATTACAAGCCAAACGGTGCATTTGCATTTGAGGTCAACAAACAAATAACGCCGACTATAGAATTTGTAAATTCGAGCGGCGCACCACGCCCAATAATAACATTTGTTGCTGCAGGCTACAATACAACAAGCTGGACATTCCTTGGGGGCACATTGGCACAAAATGGCAGTGCTTACATTGGAGGCAAATATGCATTTGCTGATTCCTGGAGCCATCCAAACTCTACAACAATGGTAAATAACGTATTTATCAAGCCTGTAATGTGGGTTTTCGAAACAAAAATACCTACAAGCATTTCAAACTCTACAACGGTGGCAACTGTTCCTACTTCTACCACGCTACCGCCACCTGTAAGCACTTCGAGCCCAACATACTCAAGCTCCGCAACCTACATAGCTGCAATAATAATTGTAATAATCATAATACTGGCTGTATATTTTGTACTAAAGAACAAGAAGAAGCACTAGATAAAGAACATGCCTTATGAATGCTTGATTAATTCTTTTTCAGCTAGCATTTTACCTTCATTAATATAAAACAGAAGAGTAAAAATAACTCGCAGCTTAGTACTTATTCCTCAATCCTGCTAAATAGCTCCATCATTTCATTATAGTGCTTCTCAACTATTTTTGCACCATCCTTTCCTAGCATCTTTTCCGTATTCTTCCTGCATAGCTCCATTGCTTTTTGTAAACCTTCTTTTGTAGGATTATCAAAGTCTACATTGCATTTTTTGAATGCATCCATAACAAAAAGCTTTACCCTGGCCTTAAGCTCTTTTTCTGGAATCTTTTGGTTCAAGGCATATGCTATTTCCTTGTTTGCAGTCTCAAAGCAGTTTATAAGCCTGTCCCTTGCATAAGTTACAGTTATCTTCCCATTCTCTGCATCTGAGCTATCCTTTTTCATCACACTACTCACCCAACTAAAGCACCTTATAAATAATATAACTCGGTTATAAAAATATTAAATACTTTTCTGCATTGTATAGATAGCGCTTTACACTTGCATGATTAGATTAGCCGCCCCCACTTGTGTAATTGCGCATAAGCACATAAAATAGCTTGTAACTCACAAATGCTATTGCAAGAGAGAACAAAATTATAGCAAGGGAAAAAACTATATTTATCTTACCAAAGACCAACTCTGCAGGGTAATATACTGCTATCCCTATGGGTACAAGAATACTAAAGAGTAGCATTATTATAGTACCGAATACGCTGAGTGGATAGCTGCCAACTACTGATAGTGTATTAATCAATCCGTCCATAAACATACCGCTCTTAAAGAGATGGTAGGAAAGCACCGTTAGCATGAGCCAAAACATCATAAATGCGTATGTGCCGATTGCAACAATACCTAAAAATGTAATTATATATGCTAGAGAAAGATGCAGCTTCAATGCAGCATATGCAAATATAGCAAGGCCGGTAGCAAAGCCCGATATAAGCGTCTTAGCTCTTGATTGCGTGGAAATCATTATCGTTGCAAGACCGTATGGTCTCACCATCTGCATGTCAAGCATACCGCGGCGCATAGATCTTATCACATCCCAACTATTTACATTGTACTCAATGGCATCTATAACCATAACAATAGTTGAAGAAAGTATAAGCATCTGGTAGTAGTTCCAGCCAGGAAAGCCGCTAGATACATTATAGATTACAGTAATAGTAATAAAGGAAAAAATTCCTGTAAATGCACTGTAGAACAACCACAATAGCGACTCTGTCCTGTAAGCAAAGAATGATTTCCATGCGTATTCCTGATTAATTAGGTAATACTTTATAGAGTCTATTAAGGTAATTTCAACCACCTGCAGATGTTATCTGCCTGCGCGCTTTGTCCCATGCGATGAATGCAACAAATGTAAGTAAGGCTATCCATGCTAAGCTTGCCAGTATGTTTGTCACTATAATGCTTTGGCCCACTGTACCAAGGAATGTTGCTGCTGGTATGTAAAGCATAATCGCGAATGGTGAAAGATACAATATTTGCTGCACAATGTGTGGCATCATATTAAGAGGCACAATACCACCACCTAGTAGAAGCAATGCGCTCTCCGTGACTGCCTCTAGGCTGCCTATATTAATAAGCTTAACAGCAGTTATTCCAAGCAGGAAGCCTATCAGGTTTGCTAGCACATAACCTAATAATATCTCGAAAAGAAGAAGCAACGCTGTGCCTAATGTAAGTGTTACATGTGCTAACAACACAGCTATCGCAAAGAACGGAGCAGTTACGAACAGCATTGTCATTATATCATCAGCGGCGCCACGCATATAAGCTTGTATAGGATATCTTAAAGGCCTAATATAAGCGGTTGCTATACTGCCTTCTTGAATATCACTTCCAATAACATCTGGGAGCTGCATGTTTACAACCCCACGCAATGCATAGGTTATGAAAAAATACACATACATGTCAGGCAGGCTTAAACCCCTTATACTAGCTACTCCTGTGCCTAGATATATGGCAGACCATATAAGGATCATAAATAATACATTGATGAATCTGAAAAAGAGCGAAATGATGAAGTCAAACTTGTATGCTAATTCATCCTTTATGCCTATCATGAGCATGGAAATATATGCATTAATGTTTGGAAAACCAACACGGCTACTCTTCACTTTAATGCACCTTTTCCAGTTTAGTATATACCTTGGCCAGCAGCTCGCTTAAGCCTGGCGAAGATACGCTATAGTCGATGATATTTTTGCTACCGAGAAGGCTAATGAAACGCTTGCTCTTCAGCACGCTTGCATTAACCTCAAGCTTTGCCACACCTGTTCCCATGTAAAGCACTTTGCCAAAATCGAGGTTAAGCTTTGCATCTGGAATGAACCTAATTTCAACTACTCGCTTGTCACCGAACATATGCTCAAGCTTCTCTTTTGTGCCATCAAACACAAGTCTACCGTTATGCAACATTAAGACACGATCTGCTATTGAGATATCTTCAACAATGTGCGTAGTTAGTATGAATGTTGTCCCATATTTTGCACGCATTTCGAGCATAGCTTTTTTCAGTGCAGCCTTTGACATTATGTCAACGCCTATGGTTGGCTCATCAAGAAATACGACCTTTGGCATATGAAGCGTTGATGCAACAAAGTTGCACTTCATCATTTCGCCAAGAGACATCGTACGCACAGGCTTTTTGTATACCTGCTTTAAGTCAAGAAGATCAACAAAATATGTCAATCGTTTCTTAAATTCCTTTTCAGGTACTTTGTATATTTTCCGCATGTATTCAAAGGTGTCATATGCGGGAAGGTTCCAATACATCTGGCCGTGGGCACCAAGAACTACCCCTATATTCCATGCAAGCTTCATGCGTTCCTTCCACGGATCAAAACCAAGCACATTTACAGTGCCAGAATCAGGATAAAGTATCCCTGTAAGGATCTTTATGAGGGTGCTTTTACCTGCACCGTTTCTGCCTAGTAATGCAACTATCTGTCCTTTATCTATGGAAAAGCTTACTGATGTGAGCGCTTTCTTTGTATAGTAGTGCCGCCTAAAAGAAGCGAGAAAGCCAGAGCTAGCACGCTCATATGTTTTAAAGCTCTTTGACACGTTTGCAACTTCTACAACCTTCTCCATAAGCGCACCATGCAAAGATGCAGTTGCTTGCATCTTTCATTTTTATTATCATGGATTGTTGAAATCTATATTCATATCATATACGCAACTTCTTAAAGGTTCCTAATTGTATCGCGTAATAAAAGGTGGCCCATAGTTGATCAGTTTTGTAATTTAAAAAGATTTCTTAGCTTGTTAAGGTCCTAAGATATTTTTATAAGCACATAAGTAATAAAATTGAATAAGTGATTAGATGGAGGAAGAGAATAGATTTACTTTGGGTGTGTTTACCTGCATCTTTAATAAAGACTATTCAAAAATATTGCTGCTTTATAGAAATGCAGAAAAGAGAGCGCAATGGGGAGCGGATTGGGGAAATATAGGTGGTTCGGTAGAATTTGGTGAAACTTCGCTACAGGCTGCAATAAGAGAGGCATATGAAGAGATAGGGATCAAATTTAAGCCTTCTGACCTAAAACTGATATATGTAAAAGAAACACCAAATTTCTTGCCTCATATACAAGCGGTACATTTTGTATATGCTACAACTTTAGATGAAAATGCAGAGATAAAACTGAATGCTCACACTAAAACTCTTGAATCTGAATCATACAAATGGTTTCCAATAAACGAATTACCAGAAAAAATGTTAGACAAAAAGGAGGACATATTAAAATGGAGTAAATTAGCAAAATCAAATTCATTTATGTGGTCTAATCTAAAAGAGTGAACGATCCCCTTTAAGGATTGGTATTGTTCGCTCTCATCCTCTATCTTGCGAAAGGTGGCTTTCTGCGAGCAAAGTTAAAAGTGTCAGATAATCACTTCGGTTAAAAAAGCAGTAGTATAATGAGATACTAAAAAGCACATCTAGCTACTCTCGGCTACTCTGCTGAATTATCCTTTCGTGGTTTGATTTCAGCAATCTTTATAACTTACGTCATAACCATTTGTTCTTGCTGAAACGCTTTTGTTAAAGCCATGTTTATTACATAGAAACATTTAAATATGAGGCTAGATATTTTTTTATTATGGATACTCACAAGTATAAAAGATATAACATTTCAGCACAGACATTGATTCAAATATATAAAAGCTTAGAAGAGGTTTTTGGTGAAGGAAACGTAGTAATAATAGGTGGCCGTGCTGTAAATATCTTGTGCTCTAAGGACTATAGATATACAGAAGATATAGATGTGGTTGTGCGTACTAATTTGGATTTTGAAGAGATAAATAAGAGGCTTTTGGAAAACGGTTTTGTACCTGAGTATGGCGAAGAATTATCTGAGCATTTTACAAAATATATAGATCGGTCGACTGGCATACAAATAGATCTTTATATTTTATACGATGGGGAAGAAAGAGCGGAGCGACCTGTATCTGGGATTCCAAAAGAAGATATAATAAAATTTGCAAAGGAGGTTGAAATAAAAAAGGCGCATGTTAAAGTTGTAAATCCAGTGCTGCTGGTACTAATGAAGTATAATGCTCACCGGGAAAGGGATTACATCGACATAGCAAAAATAATAACTCACGTCTACCACGGTGATTTCGATGCTTTTGAGAAAGAAGCAATACCTATAATAGAAGGCTATTTAAAGGAATCAGAAAGAAGTGAGCAAGACATTAATAATGAAATAAATAACGCAATTAGACTTTTAAGGGTAATATATAGAGAATACAAAGATAAGTCAGATTTGGTATTAACTGAGAGAGAATGATGGTGTTGTTTTCTTAAATCCACAAAATGCATGCAAGAATAAGCTTAGATAGCTTGCCTATAAGCTTATTCCACACTGAAAAAATTATTTTTAGTGCATCACTTCTAATGGGCAACATATCTAAACTAATGCACCCAACTATAATTATAAAATTTGTTGCATAATTATTTTTATGTCAGCTGAAACGGAAATCGAAAAGATAGATAGCAGATTTAAATACTTGCTATATTCTAGGGCATTAAGAAGCATAGCATTAATATACATGAGCCTTGCTTTCTCGCTTTATCTTGTAGCTCTGCATGTTAGCATAATAAATATTGGGCTTGTTGCAGCTGCCACAATGCTCTTCATGATCTTCCTTACTTTGCTGCTTGGAGCAATAGGTGATAGGAAAGGATATAAAACAGAGCTAGTAATTGCGGAGTTATTTGCCTTTATGGGTGCGCTAATAATTGCAATATCCACTAGTGTTATATACATAATAATAGGAATGATTATAGCAGGGCTTACTGGCGGAGCAGGTGGCATGCGTGGAGCATTCTCGCCAGGCACAAACGCTTTCATAGCTAACAATTATAGAGATGATAAGGAAAGAGTGAAGAGGTATTCTCTTGTTACTATGGTTGCTTCAGCAGCCGCAATAGGTGGCAGCATACTTTTTAGTATTATAACTCCTTTAAGCTTTTATGTAGGTTTGCTAAATGCATACAGATATATTTTTATGTTCTCAGCTGCACTGCTTGGCCTGTCTATTTTGTTTCTACTTTTGCTTGCAGATGCCAAAAAACCTATGAAAACTACCAAAGTAATGAAGGCAAGCAGTGCAAAGTATTCATTGAAGGTAATTACTGCAAACTCGCTTAGTGGCATAGGCATGGGTATTTTCATGCCGCTGCTCCCGCTCTGGTTCAAGCTTTCATATGGGGCTGAGCCCCTTGAGATTGGAATTGTGTTTAGTGCTGTGTATATATTCACCGCATTTGGGTCTTATCTCTCATCAAGGTTTGCGCATAGGTTTAATCCGCTGAGTATAGCGTCATATACAAGAGTGCTTAGCGGTTTGCTGCTTCTTGCAATGGCATTTTCACCAGCACTAATAATCGCAGGTATTATATATGTTACAAGGGCTGTAATAGCGGGTTTTGGAAGCCCGAGCAGGACAACTGTAAATGTGAGAGGTGTAGATGCCGAAGATTATGGTACTGCAACCAGTGTGCAGGGCGTTGCATCTAGAGTTGCACAGCTGAGCTCAGGTGCAAGCGGCTATCTGATGGATTACGCACTTCCAATGCCGTTATTAGTTGGAGGCATGTTCCAGTTTGCAAGTGGAATAAGCTATAAGCTGCTTTTTAAAGAAAAGAAATGAATTAAAAACAAGAAGCACAGCTTCTATTGCAGACTTGTGCCTTATTTGATGATGAGCTTCCTTATTTATCTTAAAAAGAAGCTATCTCAATTTGTCCCAATTGTCGAGAACATAGACTGCTATTTTTCTGATATCTGGATTTATATTCTTCAGTTTCATGATTTCTTTTTTGCTAAACCAACCTATGTCTAAGCTTTCTCTGTCTTTAGCCATTTCTCCTTTAACAATAGTTCCTATGTAATGTGCACACGGAATTACGGTGTTGTGCCCACTATCATAAAGGCTTACTCTTATCGGTAACGGAAGCTCGCCAACCTCGTTTTTAGATCTGCTGATAGGCCCATAGTTGACTAATTCTATCAAGTAACCTGTTTCCTCTTTAACCTCCCTGATCGCAGCCGCATATGGCAACTCACCGTCTTTCACCCTTCCTCCAGGGAAGAGCCACTTCTTTGCTTTCGCGTGTAGGACAAGAAGCACCTTGCCATCCTTTACGATGCACACCCTTGCTTTCATAGGTGATTTGGAAAATTTCATCGAACCACTCAAATCACAAACATAAAACAACTTTTCTCATATCTTTATATTTATGCTTTTATATATAATGATATATCAGCTTTTACATAAGTAAAAGTAGAGTTTTATTTGGTTCTTTCTTTTGAAATATTTGCAAAAATATAGCAAAGCTTTTTAGCATGGTTTTTTAACTTTGCAAGCATAGCAGAAAGCCATGATTTCAATTGTGTGTTGTGTTCACAGCCACCTCGGATGAGTGCAAGCGCTGCTAATAATATTTCAGTGCTTGTCAGGGAAGAAGTCTACATCACCTTTAGAAAGCGCAGCAGTATAAACTTTTATTTCAGGATTTTGCTTATTAAGTAATTTCTTGAGCTTTGCTATATCTTCTGACTTCTCATCGACCAATAGTATAAAGCCACTCCTGCTGTTCTTAAGTGAGTCTTTGCATATATCTACAACATGCTTTATGTAATTATTGTCCATGTTGTTTGGCATTACACTGCTTACTCTTCTTACATTCAGAAAATCGCTAAGAAGTCTTGCAAGAATAAGGCCGGAATGATTCATGTAAAGTATTGCGGAAGGCGTGCCAGCACCGCTTTGAATTAATTCCGAAAGCTTCATTGCTTCTTCCTTTAGCTCGTCATACCCTTTCTGCTTTACCTTGCTTGCTTTCTCAATAAGTTTTATCCCTTCCATGTCGTTTTTCTGGCTAAGATTTCTCAAAGATTCGTTCTTCTCATAGTCGAATATGACCCATGCATTGCTCGGTACACTCTTACCCACTACATCGGGCTTAACTATCGAATGAGGTTTGTATGCAAGTGTAGCGGTAACTATTCTTCTAAACTTCTTGCTAAAAAGATCTAATGCCACTTTGATTGTCTTTCCAGAATCTGCAATATCATCTACAAGCAGTATGTAACCTTTATCATTATCTTCCAAAGCTATATAGTGGGGTAGCACATATGTACCTGTGCGCTCGTTTATACCAGTATATGCCACAATCTGCACGCCGTGTAGCTCTTCAACACCTAGCTTATCCGCAAGCATCTTCGCTATTACCATACCTCCGCGCTCGATATAAAGTATAGCCCTTGGCTTGCCGTATTTGCTCATTATCTCATTTGCCATCTTGCTGGATATTTTCTTCATTTCGTCGAAGCTTATCCATTCATAAGGCCTTTCAGCTAATTCTGTAAGAGGAATAGGCCTTGCCTCAAGCTCCTCTGGCAGTTCATACCACCTTACTCTCTCTCCTATCTTTGCCCTGAGCTTCCAATTTATACTCTTCGGCCTCAACTCTATTGCACTTTTAAGATATTCTATTTCATTGCTTATACTCTTTTTTATTTCCTTTTCTATGTTAAGGCTCTCTAAATACCTGTTTATCTTTTCAAGGTTTATTGTCGCTGTTTTGTAAAAGCCCCAGTCATTTGCAAGTATATCTGCTATGTAGCCAGCATCTATCATTGTATGCGTATCCGCATTACCCATCTTTAAGTCATAAAGGAGCGCAAGCACATCCTTTATGTCTTTCTCATTTATCTCTGCTATTTGGAGCTTTGTAAGTAATATATCAGATGGCGGCAACGTTATGTCGCTTATGCCTATCCTGTTCTTTAGCAAAAGCCTGTGGCTCATCCTAAATTCATCAAGAAGTAGGTCTACCTTTGCACCTTTATAATAATACTGCTGTCTCTCAGCACCATAGAGTGCGTTGAATCTTTTGTCGGGCTCTAAGCCGTTTGCCTCTAGAAACGAGCTTATCTTTTTACCATAGCTGCGAAGCGAGAATAAGTCTATATCATGAGATTCTCTATGAAAAGGCTCTAAAGCCCTTCCGTTTGGTGATAAGTATGCTATTGCAAGTCCACCAAAAAGCCTGATCTCAAGCCCTTCCTGTTTTGCCTTAGTTATTAGCTCTATAGCCTTGCTTAGCAATTCTTTCTCTTCCATATTATGCACTATCCACGTGTGAAGTTGTATTTTGTTAGCTTGCCACCCTCTATCTCCGCTATAATGCCGTTAAGCATGCCACTACTATAAGCGCTGCCTGGGTTTAATACAGGAACCATTCTGCCATTCTTTGCTTTAATGTAATCTATGCCAGCCGATTCGTGTATATGGCCGTGAAATCCTGCAATCGGTGCATATTCCTCAATGATCCTTCTTACAGAGACGCTTCCAGCAGATACAACATTCATGTAGCCTGCGCTTATCTCCTGTCGTAGCTCACTATCAAGCTTTGGCGCCTTGTCTATCTTTGTATCTATAGGCGGTGGGTGTATTACAAATACGCTCTTTTCTTGCTCAACCTTTTCAGCGAGTCTTTTTAGCTCCTTGTATATTGTCTCTTCCTCTTTCTCTCTAGGCGTATGCCATGGTGTTGGATTTGAATAACCATAGCCTAAGAATTCATAACCTTCTATATCCACTATTTTACCATCTAAACTTACCACACTTTCGTTAGCATTCTTTTCTAGAAAATCTGCTACCTGCTCGAAGTCGTCGTTTCCAGCCATTATGTATATCTTTGCACCAAGTGGCCTTAATTTATTGGATGCCTTTTCAATAAACTGAGCAAGCGAGCTTATTACCTCTTTTATGAACAATTCCTGCATCTTCTCCTTATTATCTGCAACCGCTTCATACTCTTCTTTTTCCATAACTGCATAGTATTCGCCTGCAGCTCTTAGCTCATGTTTTACATCTTCTAGTTCTTTTTCCTTAACCTTCTTCTGCTCACCAAACATATTAAGCTTGTATATATTATTGCTATCTTTTACTATAGGTACAAGAACCTTTCCTGTGAGATCACCACCAACAATAATATGCTTTACATTGTAGAAGCTAGCAGCATTGATAAGCTTGTTGAACACTACCTCTGAACCATGCAGGTCTGAGCTAAAGAAGAACCTTACCATGGCAATACCTTAATATTTGCCTTATTTATGCTTATCTGCTGTTTCGCTTTTCTATTTTTCTCTTTGCATTACTCTGGCGGTATCTCTTTGAAAGCAAGGCTTATGTCTATTCCCCTCTTTGCATTTCTTATCTTTGAAATCTCATATAGTATTAACCCAGCAATAAATGATGCAACCACATAGCCATATGCAAGTGCATTTCCTCCCCATATGCTAGGATATGCAAGGAACTGGTATGTTATATACGCAAATACCAATGCCATAAGTATTCCTGATATTAAAAGCGTGTACTTTTCGCCACCGCGCATAAATCTTTTTCCATATATTGCTGCGGCAACGCCGATAAAGACAAAGTATATCATAGCTGCAACCACTGCGCCGTAGAGAGATGAGAATGGTCCATATAAGAAGGCGGCACCAGCTATAAGGAATATTGTTGCAATTAGATCAAACAGATGTGCATAGATAGGAGAGCCGTATCTGCTTATCTTTGAGAAAAGCTCCGGCAAGAATCTATCAAAAGACTGTGCAAATAAATACCTAGAGATCACAATGATTCCATAAGCAAGTATGCCTATGTCCCATAAAATCCAGCCCAACCCTATTATAAGGCTAAGAATGAACGAATGTGATACACCCATTGAAAGAGTCCAGAAATTAAAGGAAAAGTCATATACAAGCTTAGGATTGGAAAGTGCTGCATTTGTAAAATTGAAACCACCTGCATAATACATTGCAGCAAAGCCACCTGTTACAAGAAGCAATACAAGCAAAGAAGCAACCGGCACAGTCCACTTTATTCCTTTCTTGCTCTTAATCTCAGATGAGACTGCAGGTGCAGCATTGATCCAAGGATATACAAAAATGGCGAAGAAAGGAAGCAGGAAAAGTGTTGCCATAAAGTTGAACTTGCTGCCGGTATAGGACTGTGCAATCTGGCTATATGTTTCGTTTAATCCCTGGCTTGTTAAACTGTTTATATAACTTTCTACGCCGCTTCTTCCAGCACCTACAAGCACGCCGATAGAAATAAGAAGAATTATTATTCCAAGCAGTATTGAGATTGTTACTATTTTATAGCCCCATTTTGGCTTGAATATATTCACTGCTATAAGCACAGCAAAGATTATTGCGGCAATCAAAAACTGCAAGCCGATCGCTGCGCCAGGCGTGTTGCCTGGAAGTGCAAGACCTAAAAAGTTCATATTGCCAAGTGCAACTCCTACAGATCCTATAGCAAATACTGTTGATAAAGCGATAAGAGCAAGATAGGCAAGCGTCTCAAGAGTATAGCCCATAAATGCAATGGAGCCACCTAGTAAACCACCAAAGATCCTTGAAGTCCAAATATAGTCTCCACCAGTTCTAGGAACTTTCCTATTCATTATCGTATATACAATGATCTGCGGTATTGAAAGCACGAAAGCAAGAAGCGATGCATATACCAGATTCACGCCAGACATCGAAGCAAGAAGCACTGTTGTAAAGCCGATTGTTGCAAGCGCTGCACCTGCAGACATATCTCCTATATTAAGACTTATCGCATCGAGAAAAGAGACATTTTTCACAAGGCCAGTAGCCTGCCTTACAAAAACCTTAACCCCGCCGCTCTTTTTATCTGCGCCCATTGCACCCCCCAGAAACCACAATTTTAAGGAGAAAACTATTTATAAAAATATTTTCCAATAAAATCTGTATGCCAATAAAAATTATTTAGTAAAATAAAAATTTTTTGACTGTTGTAAAAGAACATAGCCTTCTGCCCTTATTTTATTATTTTATCTATTTTGTTTATTTTGAATCTGCAATTTGTTTTGTATAATATAATATTTTGACTTAAACCAAATTACAAATAAAAACTAGAAAAGGTATAATAGATTTTTCATAGATATCCTATTTGGTGATAATATGGAGATGAAGACAGATGATCTGAAAAAGGTAGTAGAGCCTAAAAACACCGCATTAGTGGTCTGGGACGTGCAGAAGATTCTTGTTAATTATATATTCAACAAAGAGGAGTTTGTGCAGAAGCTTAAGGCCGTTATAGATGCAGCAAGGAAAGCGGGAATGCCGATCTTCTTTACAAAAATAACACCGTTGCCCGAGAGATTTGAATCGCAGGCAAGGAAAATGT
>Ga0080003_1000537_pt1 | contig 25027 bp, 37 predicted proteins | sample JossMetagenome_FD_69206 | JGI IMG/M metagenome (GOLD analysis project Ga0080003, IMG submission 69206) | Hot spring microbial communities from Joseph's Coat, Yellowstone National Park, USA - JC2_E (SPADES assembly) (version 2) | ecosystem: Environmental > Aquatic > Thermal springs > Hot (42-90C)...
TGGACAATTTATAAATAATCAAACCATTTTAGGAAGTTATGGAAATCCTTATGGTTGTTTAGTTTATGGAGGCATTAGTGAGTGCATAGGCTTTGGTCAATTTATTATGACAAATCCTTTGACATATTTTCAAGATGAACCATTTAAAAACAATATAGCATACCATGTGGCTTCAATGAACCCAAATGGTGACCTTTTCTATTCTTTGTATATGGAACAGCCAAGTTGCACCTCTGGTTCAATTTCATGCTCATCTCCTTATATAATTCCTTATCAAATTGATGGAGTTTTCTATACAGGAGTTTCAAACACTACAAAATTTGCCTACCCAATAGATGGAAATTTCTACCCAAATTATACCTTTTACAATTCTACTACATCATTAAATCAATATTTCAACACTTTTCAAGGACCAATAATGCAAATAAATGCTGATTTTGGCTATTACATTCCTGTTTATCAAGCAACAGGAGGTTATTTTGCAAATGGAGAATGCAACACAAACCCAGGCACAATCTTAAACTTAATTTACAATTCTACTAATCCAAACAATTGTTATACATTTACAGAAGACAACCTCACTCTTGCACTTTCAACACTTGCAATGCAAATAAATATTCCATCATACATTTATCATTGGTGGCAAGATAATTATACATATTCTAATGGAACAAAATTTTATCTTTATGAAAGATGGAATGCAAGTAATAATGGAATTAAATATGTTCTATTAAATAAGCAGGGAAGTGTGAGCATGAAGCAACATAATGGCTATTTGGTATATTTATATCCTTCAATTCCATTTTCTGCAAGTCAAACAAATGCTTTTGGGTTTTATGATAGAATGACTAATAACACAGGAGTTATTTATCCTCCTGTGCCCCCAGGTCCTAGTCAACAGCCTCCATGATTAGCAGTTTGGAGCAGTGAAATTTATATCAGGATTTACAGGAGAAATAATAGGAGTGCCATTTAACAAGATTACTCCATTGAGCCAAGAAATTGTTAAATTTCCTGTGCTTGTATTGAGCATAGAATTTATAGCATTGCTTGTGCTTCCATCAAAAGTGAAATTCCAATATTCTTCATTGTTTTTAATGGCTTCACTTTTAACAATATATGGTGCAGAAATGTTTTTATTATTATTTGTTATAAAATTCAAATATACTTTTTGACTAATTAAATTAGGATTATAATTTCCATATGCTTTAATAATTTGATAGATAGGAACATAATATCCATTATATAAAACATTTAATTGAGAAGGATTTAAAATTTCAAAATATGCTTGTTGTTGCCCACAAATCCTTTGTGAAGTATTTTTCCAACTTCCAAAAACTAATGTATTTGCAGGATTTATTTGAAAAGGAAGATTAGAATTTGTAATTGCTTTAATTTCATTAGTAACAAAAGCATTTTGACTATATGAATTTCCATTTTCATTTATATTTGGCAAAATTATTCCAATTGCTATTACTATTATTAAAGCAATTCCAAGAATAATAATAATTTTTGTTAATTTGTCCATAAATTCACTATTTATATATAAATTATGATATTTAAAATATTTAAATCTTTTCTTTTTAACTTTTTAATGACTTTCTATATAATTATCAAAATCTTCAAAGGTAAAGTCATTGCCAAATCTAAAAAAGGACTTTTTAACACCTATTTCAATTCCATTTTGTTGAAAATTAATATCATGCTCTTCTAACCAGTTTTCAAATTCATCTTTGCTTTTTATTTCAAAATAAAATTTATTCTCTTTTTTATTAAAACCAACAAATAAAATATATTCAAAATTATTTATCTTAATATGCCTAAAATGAAATTCTCCATCTTCATACAAAGCAGAATATTTAATTTCAATTCCTTTTCCTTTGTAATTAAGGTCATATTTATATGTTCTAGGCATTAGTTCTATATAATTTGTGAAATTGCTTAAATATTGATAAATCCATTCTTGGTAAGTCTCTCCATTGAAATCATTTTTCACTGCTTTTGGGTTTTTCATTATTTCTTCATTTACATCTTCAATCAATTCTGATTTTTCTTCATCATCTAAATCTTCTATTTCTCTATCTAATTCTAAAAACATTGATAATCTATTTAGAAGGTTTTCATCAAAAATTCCAGTTGTGCCAATTTTCCAATTGTCATCATCTTCTCTATTTGTATTTATAGGAGTAGCAATTTCTTTTGCCTCTTTCTTTGTTAAAATTGCTAAATATATTTCTTCATCATTTTGAAACCAAATTAAAAACAAATAATCAAAATTGTTGTTAAAATGAATTTCATCAAAATTTGGATGTGTTTTAATTGTTGAGAATTTAACTTCAAATTTATATTTTCTACCATTTATATAAATTTCTAAATCAAACTCTTCATAGTCTTTATTATGAGGCAGAATTTTATAATTTCTTATGTTGTTTTTATCAAAAAGATTTTCTAAATAATTTAGTGCAAACAATTCTCCCATTTTTCCAATATATTTTTGTTTTAATCCTTTTTGCATTTTGTTTTTATTTTCTCTTCTTTTTTCCAATAAAAAATTACCTAAACTCATCATTTTATCACATTTTTATATATTTTTAAGGTATTTAAAAAGAATTTTATATTTAAAGCAGTTTGATTTATCATCAAAGGTTGCTTTCAATAGTTTGATATATCATCAAGGACTTGTGGTTTTTAATTAAGGTTTGCTTATTTAGTTGTTTTAAGTTTTTCAAAGAAAAACTAAACTTAAATGCTTTTATTTATGCTTTTCAAATATTCTCCAAAAGTCTCATTAGAATTGCATAAAGTCAAATTAGTTAAAATTGTATTTGGACTTTTTGACCAATTTTCAATAGCAACAAAAGGAATGCCAAGCATATAATCACTAAATATCATACAGTTTCCATTCTCTATGCTTTGCATATCTTTTAATTGCAGAGCATTCATAGGATAATAATAAGTTGTTGTCATTACAGAATTATTAGAAAGTTTTGTAATATTGAAAATTGTATAATTTCCTTCTTTGGAAGATGAATTTCCAAAATAATAATAAAAACCTCCATAACCTATTTTTGTGAAATTTCCAGATAAACTTATTAAAATAGTGTTTAAGGCATAATAATTTAGAGGACCAGTATTTATAGCATAAAAACTATCCTCATGTATTTCTGTGTTCATAGAGGAGTTGTCTGTTATAACTCCAAAACTTTGATTTTTAGGCAGTTCAACTTTAATATATTCACTTTTTCCATTGTTTGTTTCATATGCAATTTCAGTATTATTCTCAACAACTAATTTTAAATAAAAGGTTTGATTTTTATAAATACTTGCATTTGGTATTATTTCATCAACATTTAAAAGAGATTTTTGACCCTGCCATATTTCTGTTGCAAGTTCATAATTTTGTGATTTTGAAAAAGTATTATAATATGGCAAATAAGTAATACAATCTTGAATCCAGTATTTAGTTGTTTGTGCATTTAAGCAATAAGCCCTAAAACTATTTTCATAACTAACATTATCAACTTTTATAACTTTGGCAATACCTTCTATTTCTGTTTTATTTGAAGGATTGAAAAAGTAGAAAAAGTTAAGAATATTTGGAGTATTTAAAGGTTTATAATTAAGCATGGTTGAAGAAGAATAATAGATTGTAGCATTTATATTTGGCAAAAATGTAGTTTGCTGTGGAAATATTGAATTTAAAAATAAAACAATTAATAAAACAGCAATTAAAAATGCTGTAAATAAATAAATTATAGAAACTAATGATGTTATTGCAAATTTAATAGAAAATCTTTGCTTTTTAAAAAAATTCTCTGCATTATCATCATCAATAATAAAAAGGAAAGGAAAATTTGTAAAAGCAAATACAATTAAAATTAGATAGAATGTTTTAAGATAGAATATTGAGATAATTGCTGTTAAAATTAAAAATACTAAATATGCAAGTATAAAATATTTTACACTTATTTTATTTCTATGTTTGAAATAAAAAGAAATTGAAAAAATTGCTCCAAAAATTATTAAAGGAAAATAAAGAATACTCTGTTCATATATAGAATAAATTATAAAAGTAATAAATAAAGATAATGAAAAAACAACTGCAAAACTTATTGTAAAGTTTTTTATTATATTTTTATCTTTCATATTTATCTAATTATATATTATTATTTAGATATTTAAAATTTTTTGTTTTTTTTTTTATTATTTTATTATATAAGCAACAATATTAAAGATAAAATAAAAGGCAAAATTAAAATTATTCCATTTATTATTATTGTTTTAATTATTGTGTTTTGCTTTTCAAAGATGGCAAAATGTTTTAAAATCAATAATAGAAAACTTTGTGGAAGAATAAAAAGTGAAATAATTACTAAAATTGGTCCTAGCATAAGTTGAAAACTACTTACATTTGTTCCCAATATTCCATTTGGTTTAGGAGTAAAAATTGCTTCTATAAAACCAAAAATAAATAAAGCAATTCCAAGTATAAAAATTATTCTGTTATATTTTTCAAATAAAACTAAAATATAAGTTGCTGTTATAAAAATAAGAAAACCAAAAATAAAGAAAGTTGTAATTAATAAAAAGAAATTTCCTAATAAATACACAAAATTTTCCATAATAAAGAAAATTAAATCTAAAATCAAAAGTGTAAAAAGGAATTTATTTTTTAAAACAATTTCTTTTATATTCATTTTTATCATCTTCATTTTAAATTAAATGTTCATTTGTATAATTTATAATTTCATAAGCCTGTTTTCTTGCTTCATCAATATTATAAATATGTAAATTTGTAATCATTGTTTTTAATTTATATAATTCAGTCATTATTTTCCAAATATCTTCTGTATATTTTAAATCAAACAGAGATTTACTTCTTTCAACAAAATCTATTATTCTGCTTAAAATTGCAAGGTCATTTAACATATTGAAATATTTTTCATCTGCAAACATTATTGAAAGAAATCTTAAATCAGAAATCTGCTCTTTAAAAACTGCAATTGAATTTGTAGATGCACTTTCTGAAATTGCTTTTGAAAGTGCTTTTGTTCTAAATTCTATAAAATCAGCATCATTATATCTTTTAATTTTATTTTGATTATTAAATAAACTTGCAGGATTGCTAGGTTTAAAATCTTTTACTGCTTTCATTAAACTTTTATCTTGTGTTTTTAATCTTATTCTATTTTTTATTCTAAACATATTTATCACTTTAACATTCCTTTTATTGCATAATATATACCTATTAAAATTGCTATATGCTGTGCAATTGTTCCACTCATTAGCAAAATTAACAAAAATATTATTATCAAAATTGTTTTTCTTATATGATAAATTCTTTTTGGTTTTTCTTCTTTCTCTTCTTCTTCATTTTCTTCCTCTTCATTATCCTCATTTTCTTTATTTTCATTTATTTTATAAATTTTATTATTTAAAACTTTATAAACTAAATAATAGTAATTAAATAATACTGCTGTTTTAACAAAATCTTCATTAAAAAATATTGCTGGATTTGAATAATGTTTTATCAGAATTGAAATTAATTTATCTTTGTAATTATTTTCTGTTAAAAATTTATAAACAATATGTTCTATTTCTTCATTATCATAAAAGTCATTTGGAATTTCATTGCTAAATTCATATTGTCTTTCATATATTTTTCCAATATCATTTATTTTTATTGCTTCATACAAGTTTATGTTATCATTCAAATCTAAATTTATTTCTTTCTTTTTAAATAGTTTGTAGAATTTTTCAAATAAACAAATCATTGCTTTATTATTTTCATCATTTCCATTATTTTCATAGTCTTCATCATCTTCTTTATTTTTTTCTTCATATTTTATTTTTGAGAATACAGCAAGATATTTTATGAAATCATTAAATTCTTTTATCTTATTTGAATATTTTTTAAGTTCATTAAGTCCTTTTTCTATTCTTTCTTCTTCTGCATTTGTAATGTTTTCATTAAGACAAGTTTTTTTAATAAAATCAAAATATTCTTCTATATTTCCTTCATTATATAATTTATCAAGCATTCTTTCAAATGCTAAAATTTCATCATTATGTCTTTTTTTAACTAACTTTAAATATCCTTCTCTTCCAATAATAATCAATTTTATTTTATCAATAAGGTTCATCTTCATCACCTTTTTTAATTTTATCCTCATTTTCAATATCTATATTTTTTGGAACTTCAACAATATTTCCTATTATTTCATTATCTTTTGAAATAACTTTTACAAAATTTACAATTTTATTTGCAGTATCTATCATTAAAAATTCATGGTCTTCAAGTTTATCATATAAATCTTTTAATTCTTCCATACCTATGTGTTTAAACAATGTTTCTTGTTCTCTTCCAAATTTTCCTAAAAACAAAATGTCTGTATTATCAAGCAGAGATAAATATTTGTTTCCTTTTATGCTTTTTGTTTCATAAATAAATATTGTATTTACTTTTCTTATTGAACTAAAAACTCTTTTAAGCAAACCTATTGTAGTGCTGTCTGCTGTTTCCAAATATAAATCAAGGTCATTTATATAAATTATTTTCTTTCCTTGCTTATCTTTAAAAACTTCATAGAAAAATGCAATTATATCATTTAAATCTTTGAAGTTTGCTTCATATATATTGAAATTTCCATATTTTTTAAGTTCATTCCAATATTTTTCTTCTGATTTTGGAGTATAAGATAAAACATAAAGACTATATCCTGCTTGTAATCCTTTATTTAATAATGCTAATGAAAGATAAGTTTTTCCATAACCACTTCTAGCACTGATTCCAATTCTTCCATTATCAGTGTTTATTTTCCAAATATTACTCATTTTCATCACCTATTCCATATTCTTCTTCTTTTTCTTCAACTTTCTTTTCTGTTTCATAAAGTTTTATTCTTTTTGCTCTTTTCTGTATATTTGCTTCTTTATATAATTCTTCAAAAATATTAAACTGCTTTTGGTCTATTTCTTTATCTTGTGCTTTTTCAAATTCTATAATGCTTTGTCCTGTTTGTATTATTTCTGTTTGATTTTCAACTGGAATATTTATTTTTCCACTTATCAAAATATTCCTTAATTGAATAAACAATTCTTCTATTTTTTTATTTTCATTTTGTAATTCAATGCTGTTTTTAAGTATAACTTCTTTTAAATACTCTGAATAATATTCTGTTTCATAAATTATTAAAACATTATCACTAAAAAATGCTTTATATTTCTTTTTCTTATTAATATTTCCAATTATTTTAAACACAAGATTATTTTCTTCATCATTTGGAATTATAAAATTATATTCAGTATATTTATCTCCATCAAGTTTTATTAAATATTCTTTATTATTATATGCTTTAAGAATATAAAAATATTTTCCACTAACAAGGTCTGCAAATTTTTTAATACCTTCAATTTTTCTGAAATTTGGAATTACCATATTTATCACAAATAATTTTTTACATATATATCTATAATTTTCTGTTTTAAAATTATTGTTCCAAGCATTATATCTATATTTATATATTCTTCTTTATAATATTTAAATCTTTCTATATTTAAACCTTTTTCTTTTGCAAGGTATAAAGTAAAGGATTTAACTGCAAGTTTTTCATCTAAATTTGCATATATCCATTTTGTCTGTATTTTATCTACAAATTCTTCAACAAAGGGTTTTAAATAATCAAATGAGGTTAAATAAATCATTTTATCTGGAAGGTTTTTCATTCTTTCATTTAAATAATCAAACATATAATTAACAAAACCTTCAAAATTATCTTTTATTGATTTTGTTTTATCAATTTTATATTCCATTTTAATCACTCACTATTATATATAATATTATATGTTTAAATATATAAATTTATGCTTTGTATTTAAAAAATCAATGAAAAGTTTTTATCCAATCAATATTTCCTTTTGCTTTAAAAATTATTTCTTCTTTCAAATAATTTTTTATATCATTTTCAATTTTTCTAATTATTTCATTTTTTCTTTTATCATTAGGAATATATTCATATGGAAAAACATCAATTTCATAATCTTCTATTCCTAGACTTTTTAATTCTTCTTTCAATTCATCTGTATTATAAAGATAATAGTTTAATGGACTATAAAAGTATATTTTATAGTATTTTTCATCATTTGTTATTGTTATATACAAAAGTCCAGATAATTCTTTTAAATGATTTTTAGCAATTTTATCAAGTTTTTCTGGAGCATCTTCTTTTAAATCTTCAAATATGTATCCTTTAATAAAATAAATTTTGAAACCATCTTTTTCATTATCTAATATTCCCATAATTATCATATATATATTTATTTATTGTATTTAAAAAGGTTTTATTTTATATAGTGTATTAAACAAAAAAAGCCTATTTTTGTATAGTATATTATACAATTTTTTTGTATCTTTATAAAATTATCTTTATCTTTTTTTGATAAAGATATTTTGATAATAATTAAATATTCTATATTATAAAATAGTTAATAAAAATTATTCTTTCAAAAATAATTACAACCATAATTATATTTTTTTATAAATACAAATCTTAAAATTTAGTTTAATTAGTTGCTATGTTATTAAACTTTTTGCCACTTTAGTTTAATTACTTAAATATTTCTATTGTTCTCCATAAACACATTTATAAATAATATTGTTTTGATTTATGTTTTCATTAAGTTTATTTCCATAATTGGCAATTATTTTAATACCTTGCATAGAAAAAATGCTTGTATTGTTTGAATTTAATAAGTTATCTATTTCAGCATAATTGTTTTGATTATAATATGCTTTTTCAAGACCTAAACAAGTTTGATTTAATTTTATCAAAGAATTAAAAGATAAAGGAATATAAAAGAAATATTGAGAAACAGGATTTGGAGCAAGAAAAATTGCTGTATAATTTTGTGTTGATAATGGAATTATTGTTAATGAATTTGTTTCAATATTATTTTTTATAGTTGATGAATTTGTTTTAATTGTGTTTGTTGTATTATTTATTTTAGTTGTAGTTATGTTGTTTGTTGCTAATGTATTATTAGTTGTTATATTTGGAACTTTAATATTTTTATAAACTTCAAAAAACTTCTGATAGATAAAAATTGATATAACTAAAACTACTAAAAATAGAAGCAAAGACAATATTATTATATTTATTTTCTGCATTTTATCATTACTATATAATATTATGTTATTTAAATATATAAATTTATCTTTATTATTAAAACTTCTTTATTACAAAAAAAAAATAAAAAAATTAAAGAGGAAAGATTTATATAATTCTTTCCTCTTATAAAAAACAATGCATTACAATTTTTTAGAATTTGTATTATGCTTTTGTGATTGTAATTATTGCTTTTTGATAATTATTCTTTCTTATTTCAATTAGTTTATAACCTTCTCTGTTTCTTATTTTTTCAAATGAATATTTTAGAAAGGATTTATATTCTTTTTCATCTTCTATTGAATAACTCCAAGGTAATATAAACTTTTCAACAACTTTCCCTTCTTTTATTAGTTTATCTTCAACATCAGCCTTCAAAATAGGTTTTACTGGCATATTAAAAACCTTCTCAAAATCTTTCAGTTCTATATATTCTTTTATAAAATAATCTTTTGGATTTGTTTTTCTTGATTTTCTTATTCTAGGTGTAATTCTATAATTTTCTATTTTCATTTTTAATCCTTCAAAATTTAGATTTGCTTCCATAAAATCACTTATTTTTATAATATTAAAACATTTAACTTAAACTATTTGTGGTGCTTGTTATTGTATTAGAAACATTAGAAATTGTATGAATTCTTTTTGAAGATATACTAATGAAATTTAAAATTTTGCTTACATAATAGAAAGAATATTGTAATGTTAAAGTTCCTGTTTTTGCAAGACCAATCAATATTGTTATTACTAAATATGCTAATAAAATTATTATTAAAATTTTTGCAAAAAGTCCAAAGAATTTAAGTGCCAAAAATATCAAAATTACTGCAATGAGAAGATAAATTATTGTTCTATATTCAATAGGAATTGGTGTTTGTGAAGATGTTATTGAATTTATTGTGTTTGAAGAAATAGAATTAGGAATGATAGAAAGGAATAGAAATGGAATTAAGAAAGAAAACAGCACAAATGAGTTTTTAATTTTGAATTTTGTTTTCATTTTATCATTCCAATATAATATATATTTTGTAATTTAAAATATATAAATCTTTGCTTTTTATGTTTTATTGTAAAGATAAAACCTTCTTTTCTTCTAATTCTTTTATCATTTGATTTTTTGCTTCAAGTAGTTTATAAAACTTCTGCTCTGCTTGTCTAAAATTGAAATCAACTCCATAAATATCTTTTGTGCCTAAACCAATGCCAATAATTTTTGAAGGCTTTATTTTGTGCTTTTGGCAGAACATAAAAGCATAACTTTTCAACTGGAAATCTAAATACTCTTTGTTTAATTCTTTTCCAGTTTTTAAATCTATTATATAGAGAAAGTTTTTATCTTTCTCAAAAAATGCTAAATCAAGTTTTCCATTAACATCTTGATAACTTAAAAATTCTTCAATGGAAAAATAATCAAAGTTTTCAGCAACAAACTTTTCAGTATTTATATGTGCTTCTGTTCCAATGTGCATCTTTTTGATATTTACAGGAAACAACATCTCATATAGTTTGTTCTCTTCTGGAACAAACACCAAGTTTGTGTAGTTAAATAAATAACCAAGTATTGAAGTAATGCTATGTTTATTTAAATCAACTTCTTTATAAACTCTTCCATTTCTTATAAGTGCATTTTCATTTTCATTCACTTCAAGATTTAATAATTCTTCATTTTCAAGACTTTCATATTTGTTTTTAGCAAGTTCAGTTTCTTCTTCTAATTTTGTTTGAATTTCTTTTAAAACATCTAAAATTTTGTTTGTTTTCATAATTTAATATAAAAATATGCTGTTTAAAATGTTTTTAAAGTTTTTTGAATTTTATTTAAGTTTCCTAATAAAAATTTCTCATATTCTTCTTGATTTTTAAAATAAATCATTTTATTTATTGTTATTTGTTCAGTATTTTTTGTTTCTTTAAGTTCTTTTTCAAATTCATTTTTCTTTTCATAGTTAGTATTTAAAGTAATATTAAATATATAATTATTATTTCTCAAAAATGAAAAATCAATTGAAAAATAACCATTGTATTTATTTACAATTTCTTTTATTTCCTTTCTTGCTTCTTCTATATTTTCACTTTTAATTTCACATTCATAAAAGAAATACTTATTTTCCATATTTTTTCACATTATTATATATTGTTTTTACCAAAGTTTTGTTTTCAAAGTAAAACTAATTTTATTTTGTAAATTTTAAACCAAAATAAAAAAGATTTTATTATGATGAAATTAAACTTAAACTTAAAACATAAAGCAGTTTTTCTAAATACATTTTCAGTTTTATTACTCTTTTTAGTCTTTCTTTACTTTCTTAATAATTTAAAAATTTCATTAGGAATTTCTTTAATAGTTATAACAATAGCAATTACAGGAACTATAATTGCAGAAATAAGAGAAGAAACTTTATTTATAAAAGAGATGCTGAAAGCAAACTAATGAAAAAATGAAAAGTGATTTTTATGAAATTATTTAAAAAATTATTTATTGTTTTGTTTGCTCTGTTTGGAATTTTGTTTATAGTAGATTGCTGGAACTGAAAATATATTTGTTATATTTTATTTATTTTATATACTTGCAATGTTTTTAATTTTTAAATAAAGTTTTCTTGTAGAAAACTAAAAAAACAACTAAAAAACTACAAAACAACCTAAAAAAAGGTATTTAAAATTTCAAGATTTTTTCATATTTTTAAATACCTTTTTTTGCAGTTTAGTTGCAAAAAAAAAACAGAACTTTAATAAGCAAAGTTGTAGTTAAGTAAAATGAAAAGATTTTAAAATGATAAAAATAATAATATAATGATGATAAAATGGATATTGAAGTTGAAGAAATAAAAAAAGAATTTGAAGAGCAGATAAAAAAACAATTCAGCAATTCACAATATAGAAATTTTTTAGATAAAATAATTTATCTTATAGAGAATGATAATTTTGATTTTATTAAAGGAACCAATTTAAAAAATAGAATTTGTGGAAAAATAATTGAAGATATTGTGGCTGTTTTGTATAATTTAAAACAGACAAATCAATATAGTAATGATTTTATAATTGATGGAATTGAATATGAATTTAAAACAGCATTTAATGGAAATTTTGTTGTAAAGTTTTATTTTAAAAATGATATTGAAGACAAAAACAATGTTGTTTTTTATCAAAAGAAGAAGTATTTAGTTGCAGATATAAAAGTTGAAAACAATATTTGTGATTTCTTATCAATACAATTATATACTTTTAAAAAGGAAGAAATAGAAAATAAAATTATAGAAAATGTTGAAAATAATTATTATTCAGAATTTGAAAATGAAATGGTTTATGATGAATTTAAAAATTATTTCAAAAAATATAAAACAACAATTCATATTTGATAAGGTGATAAAATGGTTAAAATGAGTAGAGAAGATTTGGAAAAATTTAGAAAAGAATATGAAGATAAGTTTTTGAAGATGGGTTTTAAAGTAATAGTTGGACCTTATATAAACAATAGCAATGAAATGATTATTGGATATGAAAAAACTGATGGAAAAAATATCATAGTTGCATCTATTTTCAAAAACAAAAATAATGAAGAATATGCAAGTGTTTCTTACAACATTCATCAAAAATTTAAAGATTATGAACACATTTCAATTAAGGAAATGTTTAGCATTTTAGAAGAGCTGAATAAAAAAATAGATAGTGTTTAAAGTGATAAAATGAAAACTGAAATAGAAGATTTTAGAAAAGAAATCAAAGAATATGAAGACATGCTTTTAAAGATGAGGTTTAATCTTAATGAAGCAAAAGCAAGAAAAGATTGGCTTTACATTGAATATAAAATAAAAGATGAAAAATATTACATAAATTTAAGTATTTACAAAGACAAAAAGAATAATAAAATATGGGCAAATATTATTATATCAAAACCAGAAGAAAAATTTTATAATAATATTTCACTTGATGAAATGTTTTCCATTTTAAATATATTTTTTAATAAATAAATGGTGAGATTTTATGGACTATGAAAACTTAAAAGAAAAATATGATGAAGAACTAAACAAATTTGGATATAATTTTGTAAATGCTGTTAAATACAATGATAGATATTTTTGCATTGAATATAAAAACATAAAAGGAAATGATATAAAAATTTGGCATGATAATTTTACTGGCAATACTAATGCTGAAATGATAATCAATGCACCTTTGGAAAATGAAGAAAGGCATTACAAACATATATCAATCAAAAAGTTGTTTGAAATATTAGAAGATATTGAAAAAAGAGATTTTGCTTTTGAAGAATGGACAAAAAAATATGAACCTTTACTTACTAATCTTGGATTTACAAGCAACAAAGATTTTGTGCAGTATTATGTTTATGATGCAAGATATTTCTACAAAGATTTTAAAAATGAGAACAAAAATGCTGTTATAAGAATATGGTATGATAATAAGTTAGAAAAATTTAGTGCAGACTTGTCTTTAAATGATAAAAAATATGAAAATCTATCAATGAAGGAATTATTTTCATTTTTAAATAGTGATATAAATGAAGAATGAAGAATTGGAAAAACTTAAAGATTTGAAAACAAAATATAAATTGGAAAAATTAAAAGTAAAATATGAAGTAAAACTATTAAAGCATGGGTATTATTTTATTAACTTTGTTAATTATAATGAAAGATATGTATTTCTTGAATACAAAAATATGAAAGGACCAGAAATTATATTCAATTCAATTATAAGAATTTGGAAGGATTTGGAAACTGGAAAAACAGAAGCAGAGTTTATAATTGATATTCCTCTTGCAGAGGAATATAGACATTGGAAACATCTTTCTATAAAAGAATTATTTTATTTACTTGAAGAAATTGAAAAGACTGGCAAAATTCCACTTTAAAAAAACTAAACTGAACCAAAAAGATAAGAAAAATCAGCAATCTTTATAATCAATAAAACTATGCAATGCAGCCTTTTGATAAGAAAATCAAACTGCATTTATTCTTGTTTTGATTATTATAAGCAGTCTATTGATTATAGTAAGTTGCTTTCAATAGTTTTATAGAATATAAAGATTTGTTTTTTAATGGCTTGTTGTCTTTGGCAACTTATAATATAATTAAAACCACCAAAAGCAATAAATAAAAAATTCCAACAACTTTTTAGAAAATTTTAGAAAAATCAAACTTTTTGCTATTATAAGGAATAAATATAGATCACTAGAGGGGGGGCTAGGAAAAAAATAAATTTTTTAAAAAAATGTCCTTCCATATTGATAATCACTATTATAATACAACTATTATTATAATAGTTTTATTAATAATAAAGTTTTATTATACCAATAAGGCTGTATTCTAATATAGGCTTTATTAAATTAGTTTATTAATAATCCAGTATGTCTGTGTTTTTTTAGGAGTAATGTATTGTTATCATGGTTAATAAAACTTATATCCAGCCTTATATAATGGTTGTATTTATCATACAACCTTTATATAACCTATTATGATCAATAAAACCTATAGATTAATAATACCCATGTATATAATCTAGGACATAATAAGGACATAGTTTTAAAATTTCCAAATTTTTCCAAAGTCTCATATTAAAGTTAATTATATAATCACAACCAATCAAGGATTTATTAAATATGGTTTTAATATATTAGTGGTATGATATACTTGGTTATATTGTTAATCTCCTTAAATATAATATTATAAAGGATTGATGGGTTTTATTAGCCTTATATTACAGGTTGTATATACAGGACTATATATAATAAAGGTAGTATTGAGATGTAATAATATAGCATTATTAGGTTGTAATAATATGGCATTATTGGAATACAATAAAACCATTAAAAACAATAAAAAAGACAAAAACAGGATTTTTAGGAGTTAAAACAAGCTCCACCTCTTTATAATTTACTTTTAATTTCCTCTGAACTATGGTAAAGGGTACAGACTGCAAAATTTTGAGATGTTGTTTTTATGATATAATAGTAAGGGTCTAGCAAGTCTCTAACTTTTGCAGAGTGTATCTTTTACCACATGTTATGTTTTATAATAAAATTCTAACAATATTTTAGAATTTTCCATAATTATGGAATTTTTAATCAATTTTGGTAAAAACAGGCTTGGAGGATTAGACTGCCAAAAAATTTGGTGTGACATTGTAACTACATACCCATAGCATAGGAAGGGGTATTGCAGTTAATAATATAAACACACAGGGGTATGCCAATATGCCACCTATGTTCTTCCTATGTCTAGACAATGTCACCTAAATCTTAATTTATGCCTTTTTGTTAAATTTTTCAAACTTTTCCTTTTGCTTCCTTTTAATATTTTCCTTCTCCTCTTCTGGTAGTGAATCAAATTCAAGTTCTTTTCTTGTTAATGCTTTGTTTGGTAATAATTCCTGCAAAACTGGTGGCAAATGTGCATATATATATTCTCTATCTGCTCTTTTAAGATAGCAATGGTTTGATGAGTCTCCTTCAACTGCCTTTCTTTCACTATTGAAGATTATTCTTCCATCTTCTGTCTTAAAGAAGGTCATTAAGTCCAAAGGACATTCATTGTAAGAACAGTTCTCATCATGCTTCTCTATCAATTCTCTTGCTTTTTCATCTTCTATCAATTCAATTTCACTACTTAAAAGTTCTCTAAATCCTAAATTTTCCAAAGTCTCCTCTTTTTCCTTCCTATTACTCTGTTTTATAACAATTCCATTATATTCTTCCATTATATCACCAATAATTATTTAGGTTTTATCATTTTAAAAAATTTTGCTTTTTTTAGGCTCATTTTTGAAAAAAGCCACTTTTATAGAAATTTTGATTTGCAGACTGATATTGATTTTTGATTTGCAGACTGAAAATGAAAGAAAATGGTATTTATGTGCCAAATAGGTAGGGGGTAAAACCTCAAAAACCCATTTTCCTGCAAAAATCAGTCTGCAAATTGCCCATTTTTAGACCTTTCAAAAAATAGCAATTTTTTGATACTAAAAATCAGCCAATTTTCTGCTCATCAAATTATAATAAAAAGCCCAATAGACCATTGAAGGTTGTTTTGTATAGCCTTGTAAATAAAGTTTGCAATGAACTGCAAAAGTCTTTATTACAAAGGATTACTGGTTTTTATATAAATCAGTGATTACTGGTCTTGTTTAGTTGTCTTTATTCTTCCTTTCTTGTTTTGTTCTGCTCTGCACACAAATCCTTCCTTATTCACAAAATAAACAAACCCTTTTTCCATTTTAACAGGCTCATTGCTTACTCTTTGTGGCTCTTTGTTTTCAAGTTTGCTATGTCTTAATGGAATTTTATAAAATAGAAAGATTTATATATTTAAATACCATAATATTATAATATATATATAAAATATAAAAAAGTTGATAATATGAATTTTAGATTATTTTTATTTTTGAGTTTGTATTATTTTCTATTATTATTAAGTATTTTAAATGCAACAACTACAAATATAAATAACTTTTACTTTATTCCAAATTCTATTAGTTATGGAAACTATCCTGTAATTTTCTATAATGTTTCAAATGTTCCAGCAACATTAAATCTTATTCTTAATAATTCAATTATTATGAATTTTACAACAAATACTACAAGTGGAATAAAAATAGTTTCAAAAATTTATGGTGTAGGAAATTACATATTTTATTTAAAATCAAAGAATACTCTTTCAAGCAATTTAACAATAAATCAAATTCCAATAAATAGTTTTTCAGTGAGTCACACAAGTTTTATTTATAATGGCATTGCTCCTACAATAGTTATAACTCCAAATACAATAAATAATCAAATTCCATCTTATTCTTATACATTGCCAAGTGCAAATGCAGGAAATTATTTAATTTCTCATACTTTTTCAAATCAAAATTATAGTTCAACAACTTATTCAACAAATATAATTATAAAGAAAACATATCCTTTTATAATTTTTAATTCAAATCTATTTTTATATAGACCAAATGTTTTCTATCCTCATTGTTATTATTATTTAACTTTTAATACTTTTTCTTATAATAATCAATTAAACTTCTCAATATATTTAAATGGAAATTTCATTGCATCAACAAATTCAATTTACACATATAAATTTATTGAACCAAATATTTATTCATTTGTAATAAATGAAACAGGAAACAATAACTATTTTCCATATTCAAATTCTACATTTATAATACTTTCAGTTGGAAATATTGATTATAATATAAACATTCCAGCAGTATTTCCAGCAAATCTTTCTTATGGAAATTCAATAGTTTTCAGCACTGAAAATACAATAGATTATACTTCAAATGGACCAATTTCAATTCCTAATTATGTAGATTTTAATGTTTCAAAGGTTGCAAATCCTAATATTTATCCTTGGACAATAAACAACTTACAGCAAATCTACAATTTTACAAAAACTAATTATGTGAATTTAACATTACCAGTAGGAAATTATTTAATAGAATTTTCTAATAATAGATATATGAATGCTTCTAACAATTATATGGGAATAAATGGAACATATTATCCTGTTGAAATAAAACCAGCATTGCCAAAGTTTATTTTCAAACTAACTTCAACTGCAATAGGAAGTGTTGTCCTAAACAATACAAATCAAACTTATAAATTATATGCAACAACAAAAGAATTGCCAATAACAATAACTGCAAATCTTTCAACAATAGGAAATCAATTGCAAGGAGAAGTTTTGTTAAATGGAAATGTTATTTCAACAACTTCAAGCACTTTTAATTATACAATTACACAATCAAATTATAAACCAAATATGTTGTTTGAATTTAAGAGCAATGGCAATTTTAATTACACTGCATTTGACCCTGCTTTTGATATTGTTTTTGTTCAAACAGCATCAAATATTTTAACAGAAAATATTACTGAAACTAATTATCAATTCTACAATGGAAGCAACAAAATAATCTTGTTTAATCAATTGCCATCAAACACAATTGCAAAACTTTATTCTGCTTATATTTCACCTCCTTCAAATCAAACAGGTCTTTATACTCCTGTAAATGCAATGCAGTTTTATAATTATAATCTTATTTTAACATCAACAAATCAAATATTAACTTACAATGCAATAAATCTTTCAGCAGGAAGTTATATATTTAAATTAACAACAATTACAAATTCATCTTCAAATCAAACAATAAAAAATTATTATTTAATTTATTATATTGAAAGAGCAACTCCAAAATTCTTAAATGAAATTTTAGAAACAAGCAACACTATTTTTGGAAATTCATTAAAAGTTTATTATAATTTCACTAAATTAGCAATTCCTAAAATGCCATTAAATCTAACATTGCAAATTCTTCCAATTAACAAAATAATAGAATTTCAAGCAAATAAAAATCTTTCAATAACAATATTTCAAAATGGCAGTGTTTTTGAAAATGATAAAAATATTTACAACTTTTCAAATCCACAAAAAGAAATAGGCAATTATTCATTTATCTTAAATGGCATTGCAAACAACAATTACACAATTCCAAACAGCACTTATGAAATAAATGCTACTATTACTCTTCCAATTCTAAACAGCATTTTAACAAACAACAACATTGTGATTGGTAATGAAAAAGGATTTGATAATCTTACTTTAACAGAAAGTGATAACTATGATGTTCTGCAATTATTTGAAGGCAATACACTATTAGCAAAATCAAAAAGCCCATTGAACTATAATTTATATAATTTAATATCAAATAATACAAATGCAAATCAAGTAAAAATTTATGCAGTTGATAAAAATTTTCCAAATTTAAATAAAACCTTCATAATAAATTTTTACAAACCTCATTTATTTATAAATTCAAGTATAGAAAATCCTGTTTTAGAAATAAACTTCACAAATGTAAGTCCTTCATTAGTTTCTTTAATGCTTTTGTTAAATTTAATAGGAAATCAAACTATAAAATATAATAACATTGGAAATATAAAAATAGGAATGATAGCAAATTCAAATGAAACAGAATTTATAAATGGAATTTTAGAATATAAATATGGAAATGAAACATACTTTTATGAATTTAATAACTTTTCAATAACAGAAGGACAATTAAAGAAAATAACAATTTCAATAAATCCTTCAAATGTAATTTTAATAAATAAATTAAGCAATAATACAGAATTTTATAACAACATTATTATTATAGTAATAATTATTATAGTAATAATAACATTATGGAAAGTTTTAAATATTATAGTGAATAAATATTTATTGTAAAAGTTTTTTAAACCAAATAAATATTTATTATAGTGAGAGAAATGAAAGAGAAAAAAGATATTTATTATTATTTATCAAAAAACATCTGTCCATATTGCAAAGGACAAATAATAAAAGATGCTATTACAGGAGAAATCTATTGCTCTAAATGTGGAATTATCTATGATAGTGAAGATTATTATGATGCTTTTGATGTTGCAGAAAGAGAAATACTTGAAAAAGAAAAAGACCTTATTTTTACAATTCCAAAAAAATTTTATTTTAATTTATCAAAAGGAACAAAAGATAGAATTAACAATAAAAAAACCATAAAAAGAAATTATGAATATTCTAAAAACTGGTTAAAATCAATTATTTTAAGCAAAAGAATTGTTAGTAATGAAATGCTTGATTTGATTTTACTTGACTACAAGAAGTTTTACTATAATAAAAGTTTCTTTGGACAAAAAAGAAAAAAACAAATTGAATATTTTGCTTCTGCATATTTATATATAAAAGCAATGCAATATTCTATTCCATTAACTCCTTATGAAATATTTAAAGAAATAAATGATAAAAAACATACTCTTCAAAACTTCATAAATTATATTAAGATTTTTGCAGATTATTTTGATATTGATTTAAATAAAATAGACAAAACAAAACTTCTTAAAAATTATATATTGAGATTTTATAATAAAACTGAAAATAAAAGTGATATAAACAATTTTATAAATAATATAAAAATTAAAAATAATTACAGCATTTTTGAACTTCCTTCAATTGCTTTAGATAAATTAAAATCTTTTACTAAAATTGATAAAAAGAAATTAAAAGATATTATTCCATAATTAAATTTTTATAGTTAATCTCTTTAATATAATTATCAATCTCTTTTAAAAATTCATCAATACTCATTGCTTCTTTGTTATCAATAATATCAAATGTATTATCTTCTATAATTTCAGCATCATAATTTAAAACTGCATTAACTAAAATTTCATTCATATAAACTAAATCATTTACTTTTAACAAAGGATTTTTACTTGGCACTATTTCAATAGTTTGATTTGTATTAAAAATTCTATTATAAACATCTAAATATTTCTGCATATCAAAAAGAGAATTAAAATTATTTACATCTTTTATTTCTTTCAAAATATAGATGTAAATTCTGTTATTATGAAAATATGCAAACAATGGTTTTGCTTTCAATTCATTTGCAAGTTCTTTTATTTTTTTTTTATACAAAGGAAATTCATCAAGTTCAAATATTATTGAATATGCTATATATTTTTTTTTTCATTTTCTTTCATTTTATCACAATAATTAGTAATTTTAGATATTTAAAATGTTTTTGCCAAATCAAAAATATAAACTTCAAACATCTAAAATATCTTCTCCAAGCAAATTACTTGCATTCAAAAGTGCATCTATTAAATTATCATAAGAATAATTTAATTTTTTAGGAATGTCTCCTTTCTTTTTTCCAATTTCAAAAAATTCTTTTAATTCCTCTTCATTTTCTTTTGTTGTTTTTTTAAGAAGAATAATTATATATTCTCTTCTTTCTCTTCTGCTCATTTCCAAAAATTTATCTCTTATTTTTTCCAAAATTTCATCATATTTTTTCTCATTCATATTATCATCTTTAATATATTATAGTAGTTTTATCAAAGAGAAAAATACAAACAAAAATATTCAACAAGTTTAATAGCATTTTTAATAACTATTTGTTTTGCATTTTTGTTTTGCTTTTTAATATTAAAATTAATATCAAAAAAATTATAAAGAGCATTGGCATTTGTTTTGTCTTTTAAAAGTTCATTTATTTTTTGTTTAACAGCAACTTTTAAATCTTCAATTTTATTATTGCAATAATCTTCTGCAATTTGTTTAAATATAATTTCAAAATTCATATTTATCTATTATAAATGAGGTTTTATCAAATGAAAAAAAATAAAAACTCAAAAAAACATTTTAAATACCATTTTTTATTATATATTTGTGATAAATATGATGAATATAAATATAAATGAGGAAAAAATAAAAGATACAAAAACATTATTAAAGATTGGAGTATTTACTATTGTGCTTGGAATTATATATTCAATATTAACAAAATATATCTATCTTTCAAATATGCATCCAATTTATAATGCAATAATATCTTTATATGCAATTGGCATATTTACAATATTGTTTTCAATAATTCATTTAAATTCATTAATAAAACTTCAAACAAGTAATTTAAATAATTCAAAATCTTTAATTTCTTAAAATAAATTAAACTGATAAATATGAAAACTTAATCTTTTATTATTTTCTTTTATTATATTTTCTTTGCAATAAAATATATCTTTGATACTATTACAGAAGAAGATATTAAAAATTCAAAGACACTTGAAAAATTATATGAAATTTATAAAGAATAGAATTATGAAAAATTAAGAGATTTGATTGATAATAAACAAATAAATGAAGTTAAAAAAGATTTAAAGTATTATTTTATAATACAGAATTAAACAGCAGTATAAAACAGCAGTCAATGAAGTTTGATTTTGAGAATATGAAAAATTATATTAGAAACTATGTTGAGAATAATAAAGAAAAACTTGGCATTGATGAAAATGATGCAGAAATATTAAAAAGTTTTGATAGTAGTTTGTTTAATATACAAAACAAAACAAAACAAAAGATTTTAATAGAAATAATAAATGATAAAATAATTCCAGAAATAGCAAAAATGAAATATAATAAATATACAAATGTTATTAAAAGAAAAATAGAAGATTTAGAAAACAAAATTGAAAATATAAATTATGAACCAGTTTCTTCAAATAGTGAAATTGAAAGACTAAATGATTTAATTACAAAGGAGGAAACAACAAATCTTATTTATAATTATGATAAACTTTATAAAGAGATAACAGGAGAAAAACCAATGAAAACTGGAAGCACAATGAAAAAAAGTCCTGTAAATTTTGAACAAGGAAAAATCAAAGTTGAAATTTTAAATGATGATAAAGTTGTGAAAAATGATGTAAAATAATATTAAAAAAACTAACAAATGCCAAAAAATTACTTATAACTTTTTTATAATTTTTTAATAACTTAAAGTATTATAAGTAAAGTGAAACATTTAAATAGTCTTCATTTCAAAAATAGAAACATATTATATTTTAAATATAATAAATAAATATAAAAATAAGTGATGCTAAAATGAAATTTATTTTAATGTTATTATTATTTTTTATTATTTTTGTTATATCAAATAATTTTATAATTTTTAGTATGCTTATAACAATTACTATAATATCATATATTTTTCTATATTATTTCAAAAAATTAAAATATTTTACTGCATTTTATATTTTTATCATAATTTTAATTTATTTAATTAGTGCATATTTTTATACAAAACCATTCTTAAATATAAACTTTTCAAATTCATTTATAAATTATTTAAAAAATATAGAATTTCCAAATCCTTTTATAATAAATCATTTTCATATAATAAATATTGGTGATAATATTGCACTTTATAATGGAACTTACTATATTCCTTACAATATTTCTTTATATGAACCAATTTATAAAATGCTGCCATTTAAAACAAAAGTTCAAAATCTTATAAATCAAACAATGATAGTTAAAATAGGTAGCACTTGCAGTTGTGCAAAACCTTTTATAATTAAAGCAAAATATAAAGTTGTAAATGAAAGCATTGTTTCAAACTTTAATTATCAAGGAAATTCTGTTTATCTTTTAGATTTAAGACCATTAACAATTACAAAAATAATAAATACCAGCAATCTTAATGTAAATCAAAGTTTAGCAATTGATAAAAAATTAGCATCTTTTGTTATAAGTGTAGAATATAATGGAATTATTATTAGTTAAATTTTTATTTTTAAATATAATAAATTATATATAAATGTGATAAAATGAATATAAATGAATTTAGTTTGATTTTGAATTTATATGGAGGAAGAAAGAAAGAATTTATTGCAAGACATTTATCTTCAAGATATAATGGAAATGAAAATGAAATGAAAGAGTTGTTTGAATTTGGACAAAAATTAGGAGTATTTAACAAAAACTTAAATTATTCTTTTGAAAATCTTGTTAATGAAATTGCAAGACAAGAAAATATAAGAAAATTTGATTTTTCTAGACTTGAAAATAATGAAGATGAAACTTGATAAAAACACTTAAATATTTGATGAATATGGAAAAAGAAGAGAATTTAGAATTTATTAAAGTTTTAGAAAATATTTTAAGAAAAGATGATATTGATAAAGACTTTAAAAGTGCTTGTGAAAAATTATTAAAGATGATAAAATGAACAAAAACCAGTTTTGCTATACATTAGATATTTGTTTAGGTAATGAGAAATTTGTAATTGAAAAGTTTTTTAAGAAGTATTTAAATGATGAAAAAGAATTAAAACAATTCTTTAAACTCTGCCAGAAAAATGGAATAATTGATAAAAAATTAAAATATTCTTATGATAATCTTGTAAATTCTTTGGCAGATTATAAAAATGCAGAGGAATATTTGATTTATACAAAAGTAAAGGATTTGAAAGGTTTTTAAATATAAAAATTTTAATATATTTGTGGTAAAATGGAAGAAACAAAATATTGCAAATATTGTGGGACAGAATTAAATGATAGTAATTGGAATAAATTTTTAAAAGAAGCAGATATAAGAATTTGTATGTTATGTTATATGAATAAAAATTCTTTGGAAGATTATGATAAAACAATTGCAAAAAACTTAAACTTACTTGAAAAATTAGGTTTTGATAGGAATTATATTTTAACACATTTCTTTACTTATGGAAATACATATGATAAAGAGGAAGGCAATTATTATATTTGGATATATAAAGCAGAGCAAGGAGTTTTAAAAGGTGCAGTTTTAGAATTGTGGCTTCATAACAACACTTTAAGAAAGACTGCAAGTTTATATCTGCCAAGTGGTCAAAGTTATATAAAAATAAACATGAAAAGATTAGATGAAATTTTAAATGAACTTGCAAGAAGATATTTATAGATTTTTATGAGGTGAAAAATATGAATGAAGAATTGGTAAAAGAAATTCATGAAGAAATTGATGAAAAATATGGAAAAGAACTGAAAAAGTATAGATTTGAATATGATAGTATATCAGAAAAATTACATGAAATTATTTATCATTATAATGGAATCAACAGCAAACTTAAAGACAACACCATTGAAATAAGTTATGGAATAAATGGCAAATTAGTGTTTTATTTATCAACTAATGAAACAAACACTAATTCTTATTCTATGAAGAAAATTTTAAGAATTATAAAATGTGCTTATTTAAATCAAGAAAAATCTTTAGATGAGTGCATAAAAGAAGTTTTTGATAGTTATAAGTGATAATATGGAAATAATTAGTAATTTTAAAATAAACAAGGAAAAAGGCTTTCTTTACTTTCTTGGTAAAGATGGTTTTGTTTATAAAGCTCCTTTAAGACATAGCAAAATTGAAAACAAAGAGCCACAAAGAGTAAGCAATGAGCCTGTTAAAATGGAAAAAGGGTTTGTTTATTTTGTGAATAAGGAAGGATTTGTGTGCAGAGCAGAACAGAACAAAAAAGGAAGAATTGACAAGTTG
>Ga0080003_1000540_pt1 | contig 24840 bp, 20 predicted proteins | sample JossMetagenome_FD_69206 | JGI IMG/M metagenome (GOLD analysis project Ga0080003, IMG submission 69206) | Hot spring microbial communities from Joseph's Coat, Yellowstone National Park, USA - JC2_E (SPADES assembly) (version 2) | ecosystem: Environmental > Aquatic > Thermal springs > Hot (42-90C)...
CTCCGGCATTTGCCTTTCGGTGTCTGTCCTCGCTGCGCTGCGAAGGCCACCTCGAGGCATCATGCCCTGCGCCGAACGCAAATGTTCATTTCACTTTTAAAAGAGATTTAGTATAATTGGTTGTTTTGTTATATCATTTTGTTTTTGATAGGAGGTTTTACAGATGCCATTTATATCCATTGAAGCAGGAAAAATGTCGAAGGAGCAAAAAGAACAGTTGATATCAAAATTCACAAAAATTGCAAGTGATGTTTTAAAAATTCCCGAATCTGCCTTTATGATCATGATCAAAGAAAATGATCCGGATAACATCGGTACAGGAGGCAAATTACTCAGTTCTGTTATGAAGGAAGGGAAGTGATGATACGAAAAAGATCAACAACGTTGAAATTTATGAAAATTTGAAAGAAATAGTTGATCCGGTACATACATGTCTTGTTGTCTGGGATGTACAAAACGCTCTTGTCGAAAGGATATTCAACAAAGAGGAATTTGTCAGTCATCTTAAAGTTTTGGTTGAAAGGTTAAGGGGCAAGATGCCTATTTTTTACACGAAGATCACGCCGTTAAAAAATGGATTTCAATCTTCTTGGTCTTATTATATGACCATGAAGAACTTTGGAATAAGTCCAGAAGAAGCTGTGAAAATGCCACATTTCATGTCGAAACCTGAAGCGCGCGAGATATATTTAGAAGTTTCTCCGACATCAGAAGATATCGTGATAGAAAAATCAACTGCAAGTATATTCGTTGGAACTGATTTTGAACAAATGCTTAGGAATAGAGGCATAACAACTATAATGTTCACAGGAATTTCAACAGAAATAGGCATTGAATCTTCAGCACGAGATGCTTCAAACAGAGGATTTTACACGGTAGTCATTTCTGATTGTGTTTCTTCATCAAACAAAGAATTACATGAATTTGCTTTGAAAGTACTTGATAAGATGTTTATAGTTAAGAATTCGTCTGAGATCCTTAAAAGTATTTAAAGTTCTCAAACTGTACATGTGTAAAATATATACTAAAGCAAAGTGAGAGCAAAAAGAGTGTCAAGGAAAAAGGGATGCAAGTAAAGGATTAACAAGAACTAATGGTACTTGTCGAGAAATTAGATTCGAAATTTAAATTAGATTTATTATATGTTGTAGGCACGTAAAAAATGGGAATTGACAATTAGATGCATGAAGTATGTTACCTCACACGAGTTGCATGCCAAACTGCTTGGGCCAAGGACTTCACATTTAAAGTTGAACAAATAATTATTGGGAAGAATTTGGCAAGTATGCTAAGGATACTTTAGTTTTTCGAGGTAAATATCCAAGTTTAGGTGTAGAATGGGATGAAAATGAATCTGAAGGAATTTAAAGAGTTTTTGATAGGTCCACCTCTTCCAAATAAAAGTATAGCGCGAGAAAAATTGCCAATCTGGAAGGCTTTGGCTATTTTTTCGTCTGATGCACTTTCATCTGTTGCATACGGACCCGAAGAGATGATAATCATGCTTATGGTGGGAGGAGCCGCGATGTATGCCTTCGCCATGCCAATAGGTATTGCTTTAATTGCACTTGTCATAATAGTAAGTATTTCCTATGCGCAGGTTGCAAAGGCAAATCCTGGAGGTGGTGGTTCTTATTCGGCTGCAAAGTCGAACATAGGAGAGGGTCCCGCATTGCTTGCCGCAGCCTCACTGCTGATTGATTATACGTTAACAGTAGCCGTGAGTGTCTCATCTGGTACAGATGCTATAGTCTCAGCCTTTCCATCTCTTTTACCATTTCATCTCTTTATAGATCTCTCAGTTTTGTTTTTCGTTTTGATGATCATAAACTTACGTGGTGTACGTGAATCTTCTTGGATCTTCGCTTTCCCAACGTACGCATTTGTCTTTGGAATAATGGCAACCATAGTTGTTGGAGTGATATTGGCGATGATCGGAAGGCAACCAGCCATGGAAACTACCCAGATGAACGCAAAGATTGCTCTCAATGGCACTGTCATTTTTTTGTTAATGCGTGCTTTTGCTAATGGAAGTAGTTCAATGACTGGCATAGAGGCGATATCCAATGGTGTTCCAATGTTCAAAGCACCGGATGTCAAAAATGCACAAAAAACAACGTATTTACTTGCCGCAATTCTTGTCACGATGATGGCTGGCATAATTTTTCTTTACACTCACTATCATTTCTTTCCCGAACATGACAACACTATGCTCTCACAACTTGCACAAACTGTCTTTGGAAGAAATTGGTTTTACTATTACATACAGATAACAACCATGCTCATACTTTATCTTGCTGCCAACACAGCTTTTAACGGGCTTCCACCGTTACTAGCTTTACTTGCAAAAGATGGATACATGCCGAGGTATCTTTCAGCACGTGGAGACAGATTGTCATTTTCTGGAGGGATAATTTTTCTGTCTTTCATGGCTGCGGCGTTCATTATCGTTTTTCACGGTCACGTCGATGAACTGATATCACTTTATGCGCTTGGTGTATTCATATCTTTTACCATAGCACAAGTATCGATGGTTGTTCACTGGAGAAGAGAAAGGGGAAGAAGGTGGCTTATGTCTGCGGCGATAAACGGTTTTGGTGCGATTGTCACTGGTATGGTGGTTTTCGTGATAATCGTGGCAAAATTCATGCTTGGAGCCTGGATAGTAACCATTTTGATTCCAATCATAATGATTTGGTTTTTCACAGTACGTAAGCACTACGAAAATATGAGAGAACAGTTGAGGTTACCTCCTGAAAGTTATGATGAGATCAGAAAACGCATCTCCGGGAAAAACATAGTCATTGTGCCGATTTCAGTTCAGGTGTGAGTAGAGTTGTTGAAAATACTGTAAAGTACGCAAGGATGATCTCAAACGATGTCAGGGCCTTTTACGTCGGTATAGACGAAAATAGTACAAAAGAGATAGTCGAAAAATGGAACAAATGGGATCCCGGAATCCCACTTGTTGTTAGATATTCTCCTTACAGGACAATCATTGAACCGATAATTGATTACGTGAAAGAAGTAAAGAAAAATAAAAATCCGGAAGATTTCATCACGGTACTTATACCCGAGTTTGAAACGAGAAGATTATGGCACAGAACCCTGCACAACCAGACAAGTTGGATCTTAAGAAGATATCTTGCACACGAAAGTGATGTTGTGATAAGCGTTGTCCCATTTCAACTTCAAAAATAGATCGAAAGGTCTTCAAAATACGTGCTTAAGGATGTTAAAAAATTCCGGAAAATTTTCATGAAGTTTACGATGAAGTAATTCAGAAAATGAAAAAAGTAGAAAGCAGTGATAAAATCATGAAGATATTGGTAACATCATTTGAACCCTTTGGAAAGGAAAATATCAATCCTTCTCATGAAGTATTAAAAAGTTTAAGTGATCATTTGGAGAATGCCGAAATAATCAAGGTACAACTTCCAACTGTTTTTCATCTTTCGATAGACAAAGCAACAGAAAAAATCCGGGAAATAAATCCCGATGCGGTGTTAAGCATTGGTCAATCTGCTATGAGATACGATATAGGTGTTGAAAGAATAGCCATAAATATTGATGATGCTAAGATACCTGATACAGCAGGACAGCAACCCGTAGATGTTTCCATTGATCCTCAAGGATCTATAGCCTATTTTGCGACTATTCCTGTGAAGAAAATCGTGGAAGAGATAAGAAAAGAGAAAATACCTGCGTCAATCTCTAACACAGCCGGCACATACGTGTGCAACCATCTTATGTATGGAATTTTGAATTATATTCACAAAAACAAGTTACCAACCAAAGCAGGATTCATCCATGTGCCCTATTTATCTGAGCAAGTTCTTGACAAACCGTATACTCCATTTATGTCATTAGAAGATATGACTAAAGCAATTTCAATTGCTTTAAGAGTAATTATCATCAATTTGGCAAATTCTGTCTCTTAAATACTTTTCCCAACTAAAAAACCTGCTTTTGCCGCTTCAAGGACTCTTGCAGGAGGCGAGAAATCACCAATATTATATATTTGTTCAGCACAGCGAGGACGAAAAAGTAAGAAGATACTCTTAAAGTGAACAAGAACTAAACCTGTTGGGACTTTAATTTGAACTCTATTAAAGGTCAAAGTGATGCCTGCTCGCAAGTTTGAATGACAGAAAAAAGGCTGGCGATCCACATGCTGATTGCGCAGCATGCCTAACTCGGGAACTTCATGTTTAAAGTTTAACAAGTATATAATTTTGCTATTTCTCAATATGATCTTTCGAATATTCACCAATAGATGTTAGAATATTCATGCTCATTAACTTTTAAAATTCTAAATTTACAAGAAGACATGATATTTCCCCAAATGAAGGGAACAAGCAAAAAGCTTTTATACTAAATCTCTTTTAAAAGTGAAATGAATGAACAACACGTGGCTCATGGCAGGTGACGCGTAGAAAAAACAGTGAGAAGTAAGCGGTAAATGACAAATACTTATTTGCTGTCACGAAAGGCGAATGCCGGAGTCAACGATATTTCATATTTAAAGTTGATCAAGTATATATTGGAGGATAAAATGTCCATAAGATTTGTGAATACAGATGAATACGACCGTGTGCAATACATAGTTACGTATTGCTTTCCATGGTTGCATGAAGTTTCGGAGGAATCGATATCGAACAAAGCCAAACGTATCGTTCCGGAAAATATTCTGGGCTATTATGATGAATCCAATACACTTATGGCACTTGCGGAGGATATCCCGTTCAAGATCATGATAGATGGCATTCCAATGGATATGGGTGGCATAGCGATGGTCGCATCTTTGCCAGAAGGCAGACATGATGGGCACGTTGCAAATATTCTGAAAAGATGGCTCGAGATCATGAAAGATCGTGGTCAAACTGTGTCGATGTTAGGACCATTTTCATACGAATTTTACAGGAAATACGGGTGGGAACTTGGATTTGACCGTATGAATTACACAATACCGGTAGAACATTTAAAAACTTTCAATCATAAAGTGGGTAAGATACGGCCTGTAACTGAAGAAAATGTTGATGAATTGAACGCTCTCTACACGATATACGCCAGTAAACATAACGGATGTGCAGTACGCGATAAACTTCTCTGGACTGATTCCGTTTTAGATGATCCATTTGCAGATAGATACGGAAGATATGCTTATCTATGGTCTCACGATGACGGCACTCCCGGTGGGTACATAATCTACACCGTGAAGAATAACAAGATGAACATACATGAGATGATATACAATAATGTACAGGCCGAAGAAGGACTTTTGTGGTTCATCTATTCTCACCAGTCTCAGATCGATCAGGTTATCTGGTCTACGGCTACGGATGAACGGTTGCATCTTATCTTACCCAATCCAAGAATAGAAATGAAGTTAACACCAGGGATGATGTTTCGTGTTGTGGATGTTGAAGGCGCTTTGAAAAAGCGTAAGTATCCAGCAGGAATAGACCTTTCTTTTGATATAGAAATATCGGATCCGATAGCATTATGGAATCAAGGTGCATGGAATGTGAATGTGTCTAATGGGCATGCACGAATAAAAAAAATCGATAGTGCCTCAATTAAATGTGATATACAAACATTCAGCCAGATCTTTTTGGGATACTTAACGGCCGGTGAGGCAGAAAAGTTGGGTAAGCTGAAGGGCAAAGAGGCACAGATAGATCTCATGAATAAAGCGTTTTTACCTTCGGTTACATTTAACAACAACGGTTTTTAGGAGATGATATCGTGTTGAGTAAGGAAGAATTCGAAAGGGTAAAGAATCAGGCTTTAGCGCTTTTCAAAAAGGCTCACATCGTGCTTACCGAAAAGGAAAAGGCAAACCTTGAAATAGTGGATGGAGACCTTGGAAGAATAGATGAGATAGGTCTTGAGATAATAACCTACGTAAATACCGACAGATACTGCGCCAAAGAAATGGCCTTGCTTCCAAATCAAACATGTCCAGAGCACAAACATCCCGATCACGACGGTCAGAGGGGAAAGGAAGAGACTTTCAGGTGCAGGTATGGAAAAGTGCATCTTTTCGTCGAAGGTGAGAGGACAATAAGACACGTTGATCCACCCAACGAATATTTCACGGCATTTCATGAGATAATTCTTGATCCCGGCGATCAGTACACTATTCCACCAAACACATTACACTGGTTTAAAGCCGGTAAAAATGGGGCTGTGATCTCCGAATTTTCCTCTCACAGCGATGATGCGTCTGACATATTCACAGATCCTAATTTCAAAAGAATTTGAGAAAGGGTGATAATATGTATTTCTCATCAGGCAAATGGAAAGACCTTGATTACAGAAGACTCAAAAGACAGGTCAGCGAGTTATTTCCACTTTCTGTAATGTCGAGAAAGGCAATCGATAATTGGACTATCGAGGTAAACGGAAAGGTAAAAAAGATAAAAGTCGGAGAGATGTGGAATTACAAAGAATTTCCAGTTATCTTCAGATCAAGCGTTGTTTTAGAAAAGGCAGAGCCTTCTAAAATCGTCTCTTTGGAGATTTGGACCGGAGGAGAATCGCTTGTTAAGATAGATGCCGTCTCTTACGGTGAGATAAACGAGCATCATAAATTTTTGGACGTTACAGAGTTTTGCGATGGGAAATCTCACTCGATTGAGATTGAAAGCGTTCCTAAGGGTTTGTTTGGAACAACTAATTACAATCCTTCACTTGAGAAGGCTTTTGTGATGACTTTTGACAAAGATGTCCTGAATGGTTTTCTCACCTTCGACATGGTTTCGAATCTCATAGAGGCCGTCGATGATGAATTGAAGGATAAGATATACAAGATTTTTATGGAATCTCTCGGCACGATAGACATTCCTTCTTCAACGCAAGATTACGAGTCGAGAAGTTTGGACGATGAGATGATGGGCGATCTCATGAGAGAATGGGAAGCACCGAATTTCAAGTTAAACACCGGTGTCAAATTGGATCAAAAGGTCAGATCACAAATCATAAAGGCAGTAAAACATCTTACTGACTCTTTGAAAATGGAAAGTCTACCCTTTACGATTTATGCGATGGGTCATTCACACATAGATTACGCGTGGCTTTGGCCTTTGAAAGAGACAAGAAGGAAGATAGTAAGAACATTCGCCAACGCTTTGAGGATGATGGAAAAATTCCCCAATTTCAAATTCACACAGTCATCGAGTGCATACTATGAAGATTTCAAAGTGCGCGAGCCTGAACTTTTTGAGAAGATAAGGTCTTACGTTAAAGAAGGCAGATGGGCACCTATCGGAGGCAGTGTTATAGAGTTTGACGCAAATCTTACCTCTGGAGAGTCTATTGCACGCCAGTTTTTGTACGGACAGAAATTCTTTGAAAAGGAATTCGGGAAAAGATGCAAAATAGGATACCTTCCGGACACCTTTGGCTTCACATGGGCATTGCCACAGATCATGAAAGAAAGTGGGATAGATTATTTTGTCACGACAAAACTTGTATGGAGCGACAAGAATATCTTCCCTTATTCATGGTTTGTATGGCGTGGTCTTGATGGTTCAGAGATTGTAACACATCTTTTTACTGCAACGGAAGGATATAACTCTCCACTTACTCCAAAGGATCTAAAACTCGGATGGGATTTTCACAAAGAGAAAAAGAGCGATGTGCCGTTTTCTATTTTAACCTTCGGATACGGAGACGGTGGAGGTGGTCCCACGGACGAGATGATGATAAGGTACAGCCTCATGAAAGATTTACCAGGTCTTCCAAGATTAGAGATAAAGAATTTCGAGGCTGTCTTCGAAGGTTATAAATTCAAGGATTTGCCAGTTATAGATGACGAACTTTACCTTGAATTTCACAGAGGCACTTACACAAACCAATCGATAATCAAAAAATTGAACAGACAGATGGAAAATCTAATTTACACGGCCGAGGTTTTGTCTACGGCAGATTACAAAGGCGGGGCAGAGTATCCGTACAAAGTTTTGACAGATGCGAGAATGGCACTTGCCCGTGCGCAATTCCACGATGTGCTGCCGGGGTCATCGATAGGAGAGGTGTACAAAGAATTCGGCGAGATGTTAGAAGCGCAGAAGAAAAAGATCAGTTCCCTTGTCGATGAGATAATTTCAAAACACACAAAAGATGACAAAGAAAAGTTAAGCATCGTCAACGTCACGAACTTGAAATTGCCCATACTTTTGAGAAATTTGGATATACCCGCAGGCTTCTACAAAGATTGCGTCGTTCAAAAGGGAAAGGACGGTACCTATGTAATCGGAAAAGAAATAGAAGGCCTTAAGACCTTGACGCTTTCGCGATCTAAGACTATCAAGGGAAACATAAAGGCAGAGGAAAAGTCTCTCGAAAATGCGCTTGTCAAAGTTGAGGTAAAAGATGGCAAATTGAGCGTCTTTGACAAAATCACAAAGAGATATCTTTTCAAAGAAGGCCTTTCTCTTGTTGCAAGACGAGACATTCCTGCCGAATTTGAAGGTTGGGATGTGCCCTACGATTCCGAAAAAGAGGTAAAACTTACACCAAAGAAGGTATACCTTTACGAAAATGGGCCTGCAATGGCGTCTTTGAAATTCGAATACGAATTTGAAGGTTCTAAGATAGAGATGATCGCAAGGATTTACGATAATTACGACAACGTGGATTTGAAATTCAATTTAGACTGGCACACAAGAAGATATAACCTAAGGCTTGATATGCCTATGGATCTATTGACAAGAGAGGCGACCTTTGAGATAGCCTATGGCATGACAACAAGAAAGACGACGAGAAATAACCCTTACGAGCAGGCAAAATTCGAAGTGCCCTACCACAGATGGCTGAATCTCTCAGAAGACGATTTTGGAATAAGCGTTGTTAACGATTCAAAGTATGGATGTGCCGTGAACGGAAATGATGTAAGTCTTTCTCTTGTGAGAGGATCGACGATGCCAGACTTTTATTCTGACGAAGGTCATCACGAATTCACATTCTCTCTATTTCCGACGGGTAAAGAGTGGAAAGAGAAAACCTTAAAGCAAGCGATCGTGCTTAACACACCGATGCCAGTGGCAGAAGGAGAGACTGAAGATTTTCTGAAGGTTTTGAAAATTTTCGATGAGGATTCCGTTGTTTTGTCGGCAATAAAGCGCGCGGAGGATGGTGAAGGTGTCGTGATGAGGTTTTATGAGCCTTATGGGAAGAGAACCTCAGTTGAATTTTCGGAATCTGTGAACCTTTCGAATATTCTCGAAGATAAATTCAAAAAAGTAAAAAGATTGGAAATAAAGCCTTTTGAGGTGAAGACCGTTATAAATTAAATAACCTTGTTTGTGTGAGCTTGGACAAATGTTGAGATGAATGTTGAAAAGGGCTCTTTCGAGCCCTTTTTGTTTTATAAATTAGGATTTTCTGATATCAGATACTATTCTACCGTCTAATATCTCAACAATCCTGTCGGTCCTTTCCGCAATTCTTCTGTCATGAGTTACTATGACAAAGGTCGTGTTGTATTTTTTGTTTATCTCCCTTAAAAGCGCGTATATATCTTCTGTACTTTGAGAGTCGAGATTCCCAGTTGGCTCATCTGCGAGTATTATCTTTGGATTGTTCATCAAAGCGCGAGCTATAGCAGTCTTCTGCTGCTGACCACCAGAAGCCTGAGTGGCTATGTTCTTTTTTATTTTTGATACACCTACAAGTTCTATAAGTTCTTCTGCTCTATCCGAAATTTCTTTAGGTGGTTTTGAATCTTTCATGAGATATGGCATGAGGACATTTTCGTATATCGTGAATTCAGGCAGAAGATAGTGGAATTGAAAGACAAAACCTATTTTTTGATTTCTTATGTACGCAAGGCGATTTTTACCGAGTTGATCTATCTTCTCACCGTCTATGATTATCTCACCCGATGCCGGCTTATCGAGAATCCCCATTAAGTTCATCAAAGTTGTTTTTCCACTTCCAGATGGTCCTATTATCGAGTTAAAAGAGCCTTCTTCGAAAGTGAGGTTTATGTCGTGTAAAACCTGAAATTTCATATTTCCTGACACGTAGAATTTATTAACATCTTTTAACTCTATTATTTTACCCATTTCTAATCACCTCTATCGGATCAAGGCTTATCGAATTTCTCGCAGGTATCACCGATGCCACAACAGACGCAGTTATAGCGATAATCATCGATAGAAGTACGAAAAAGTAATTTATCTGGAGAGGCACTACCGGCGTTCCATTTGAATTAACAGCGAACTTGGCAAACATAAAGGACAGTCCAAGTCCCAGTCCTGCACCCGCAAGAGCACCTATGATTCCAAGGATTAAACCCTGAAATAGGAAAACGAATCCTGTTTTTCCATCTGTAAGTCCCATTGCCTTCAATATACCTATCTCTTTAGATTTTTGAAGCACTGTTATTGCAAGTACACTCGCAATTGCAAGTGTAACGGCCACTATAACGAAGACTTGGATCATTATACTTGATATGCTTTGCCCTTGAAGACCTGTTAGAAGATCTTTATTTTGATCTTCCCAGTTCTCAACCTTTATCGAAGGATTGTTAAGCGTTTGAGATATCTCTTCCGAGATCTTTTTGGCATCAAAGACGTTCACAACTTGCATTTCTATGCTGCTGACATTGTTACCAATTCCTCCGATATTTTGAGCCGTTTGTAAATTAGATATTGCCCACGATGAATTTATGGATGAAACGTTGAAATCGAAGATGCCACTTATCTTGAGGATCTTCAACTGTCTTTTTGCCGTAAAAACGGTCACAGTCTTTCCAACGCTTAAGTTGGCATCTTTTGCGAATTGCTTCCCTATCATTATTTCGTTATCATTCGTAGGCAGTGTCCCTTCTATGATGTGTGAGTTGAAATGATATATAGGATCGGAGGCTTTGAAATCGAATCCTCTCAAAAGCAGTGAATTTATCGCAGATCCTTCCGAAATGAAGATCGGCGTATCGACGGACGGAGAAACATATTTTATGTCTTTGTTGTATGCGGGATCTGAACTTATCTTTTGAATTATCCCATCCCAACTGCTCACGGGTGTACCCTGAAGTTTAGATACAATAGTTATCTGTGAAGAATTGCCTATCGTTGTCTGCACTAAGCTCGTCTGAAGGCTCTGGATCAAAAGCCCTATGAATATTTGAACGGATATTCCTATCGCTATACTTAGAATTATGAAGATGGATTGCGATCTGTTATACTTTATGAATCTTAAAGCAATTTTGAATGGTAAACTCATTTTGATCCCCTCAGATCTTTTAAAAATTTAACAAGTTCATCAAAATCACTGAACAAAAAGTCAACTCCGCATTTCTTCGTGTATTCGGGATTTTTAATGCATGCGCGGCCACTGGCAATTATTTTAGTTTGGGGAGAATATCTTTTTAAACCTTCTATGAACCTGCAAAGATATACAAGATTGTAGTAGTTCGTTATGCTTATGGATATCATGTCGAATTTTTCGGCCTTTATGCCCTCTATGAATGTTTCAAAAGGTACTTCTTTCCCAACAAAAATGGTTTTAATACCGTTAAGTGTGAAAATATCCGTGCTCATTCTGATGCCAAGTTCGTGCTCTTCTTCCTGCGGACAAAAAGTTGCACAAGTCAGGCCCATATCCGGCATTTTTGATTTGATTATGTACGGATATGCACATTCGATGCATGTTCTGACGATTGAAGACATAACATGCTCTTTCCATATACATAAAGGATCCGATTCGTAATCACAGTCCCATTCGTTGAGAATTTTAGAAAATAATTTGTAAAGTTCTATCACATCCATTCCATTGTCAAGCGCCGAGATAACTATTTTTACACTTTCTTCTTTTTTCCCTGCATAAAGATTGGACTTGAGATCGGAAAGATCCATTCACATCACCTCAAAATGAAAGCGATTAAAAGTATCAACCCGACGGCAGAAACTCCTATTACAACGTCCATCCAACCGGGTAAACCTGAAAGGCCGTAAAAAGCCCTTATCTGTGGAAGGATGTTGAAAACGTTGACTATATCCTGTGGAGTGAATTGTTCTATCGTCCCAACTGCAATGAAAAGATTCCCAGCCTGACCGGATGGTGGGAAAAATGAGACTATGTAATATCTTCCCGTTTCAGGCAATGTTATGGTTTTATTGAAGTATATCCAGGAATACGTGTCCGTTACAGGTTCATAGAAGACGGTCGGTGTGCCCGTTGATGTAAACGCAAGTGCACCCATGCCAGATGGAATTTCAAATGGCAAATTATCGATTTTCGGTAAACCGGGACCGACTATGACGACTTCAGGTTTTAAATCTTTGAATTTATCTATCTTTGGAACGCCTGGTTGAAAATATAAACTCTGTCCTTTAGTGCCTTCGAATGTCATCCATAAAAAACTGTTGTTGTGATCGAAGACTTTGTACAAAACTTGGGATATTTCTATGTGATTTATCGGAATTGCATTCGATATGTCCGAACCGGACATCGTCGAAACTATCGGCGCATGGGCAAAGATAATTGATGCCATTATGAATGAAGTAAGTAAAAATACCAAAAATTTGTATTTCATAAAGATCACCTCAATGAACGTTGAATCCAAGCGTAAAAGTCATGGTTCCGAGGTAGTTCGACGTGTATCCATCGGTTTGTGGTACAGTCGGATATTGAGAGGTACCCACCGCACTGCCTCCCAAAAATCTCACGTTTGCAAAGGTATCAAGATAATCCGTGTTTCTAAATCCAACACTCAAAGAGGCATCGAGTATCGATCCTGTGAAGTCAAAATTAGCCCCATTAAACCATTTACTTGAAGCGTAAAATCCGTCTATGTCTGTGGCTACGTATACGCCGTTGTCAAAGTTGTACTGACCTTTCAATTTGAGAATCGGGACTGGCCCGAGATTTTGACTTACAACTGCATATTTACCATCAAGAGACTGAAAGATTATCGATGCGTTTCTCAGCTGCAAGGAAAGACCGATGCCCAATTTTGCACGTGATGTGTTTATGAGATCGTACAGATAACTTATTCTCCAGAAAGAAAAACCGTATTTGTAAAGCATAACACTGCTTGCCGGGAAGGTCTGGTAAGATATGGTTATGGGTTGCGTGATTATGCCTTCGGTTTGAATGTCAAGCGGCTGGTACAAAAAGATCAACTCGTTGTTTTTGAGAAAGGTAAAATCTACAGAGTACCTTTCAACGGGAAAAAGAATGCTTTCTCCTCCACTGCTTACGTAATCAAAATTCGTCGTGTTGTGACCATATTGGATATCGTTAAAAAGCACCGATAGCGCCCCGGTTTCATATTGAAAACTCATCTGATACCAGTTGTTTGGCGAATTAAAAAGGCTCGTTGCAAATCCGGCAGAAAATACGCCTATCAAAATTACAACTAAACTGAAAAGAAGAAATTTTTTCATTTTCGATCCCCTTTCAAGATATTTAAATTATTATACAATTATTCTTAAGAAACCGGTCAGTCAGTCTTGAACTTTCCCTTCCAAAATTTCTTTTGTCTGGACAGGTAAAGGCGATTTCAGTTTTCTGACCATTAAAACGAAGATCAAACCTATCAAAGAAATAATGGCCGTCGTCAAAAACATCTCCGTATATCCTGTGTTTATCGTTGATTGAAAGGTTTGCTGTATTTTATCCTTTACACCTTGAACGTCATTTACGACGAGTTTATTCAGAGGAAAAGGAATTACTTTGTTAAGCACATTTTCGAGTTTGGTAACTATATTCGTGACATCCGCATTTTGAAGGGATGCAAAGGCATTTGAGACTTGAGAATCCATCTTTATTGGCGGTATTTTTATGCCGGCACTGCTTAGAGTCTTTGTAAGATTGGATTGAAGGCTTTTTCCGGCCTGAACCAAAAATCCCACCATGACATTTGGAGCAATTGTTATACCTATTGATCTCATCAAGGAAAGATTTGCAAGCGCGGAGGCAGAGTTTTTCGAATCAACGCTTTTGAGTATCATGTAGTTCAAAGGCGCTCCCAGGGTAAAGCCTATCCCGATTCCCATCATGAAAAGTCCTATAAGTAGACCCGTGAAATTGAGCATATACGTAGTGACGTATCCTAAAAACAGTGCACCTGCAATGTTAAAGACAAAGCCTATTGACATCACGAAGACGGCTCCACGTTTGTCGACTAAAACTCCCGAAAGCGGTGCAGATATACCAGAAAATATCGCTAAAAGGGTAACGACGTATCCACCCGTACCGGCTGGAATTTTTAGAATATTTTCGGCAAATTGAGGGATGAATATGAGTCCCATCATTCCTATACCCACCACGAGGGCGGTCATCATGATGAAAAACGTGTTAGGATTTGTCAAAAATTTCGTGTTGAAAACGGGATCCTCGTTTTTGCTTTCGAATAAAAGCATCAAGGGGAAGAGTACGGCAAAGGCTATAAGAAAAGGATAGACGTTTAAATCGCGAATTGAACTTGAAAGATTGAAGAAGTCCAAATTCGTGAGCGCATACATCAGACTTCCTATTGAGGCGGCTAAAAGAACAGAACCAATTATGTCCAATTTTTTTGATGCTTTCTCTATCTCTATTTCTTTAACTCTCAAGGACAACAAAATCACAAGAATGCTTATTGGTACGTTTATGAAAAAGAGCCATCCCCATTTGTCCGTTCCCGATATCGAGAGTATAAAACTTCCAATAGTCGGTCCTACTATCGTTGCTATGCCATAAACTCCACCGACTATTCCGAGAGCAGTACCTTTTTTCTCTTCCGGAAAGATCTTGCTGACGGCCGTGGTCGCTATCGGCACCATGCCGCCGGCCCCAAGAGCTTGAATGGATCTTGAAAGCAGAAAAAGCCAGAAATTGCCAAAGAAATTATTCATTCCTGAAAGAAAAGAACCTATTCCAAAGATGGTTATACCTATTATAAATATCTTTTTGTATCCTCTTCTGTCCCCTAACTTCCCCATTATCGGCATTGATGCTGCGTATATGAGCGTGTAAAGCGTTATCATCCATATTCCAAGACTTTGATCTATTCCGAAACTGTTTCCTATTATCACCCTCGCAGGAGATACGATACCTGAATCTATTGCCCCCATGAATATGCCAAAGATAAAAAGCAGCAAAAGAATCGTATTTTGTTTTTTCATCCTACCACCTCTTTTAGTTAAAATACCGGTTAAAAAGTATTATAGATCAAAATTTTAATTTTTGCAAATGATATTTATTATTTTTTATTCCAGATGAAATTCATCTTCGTGCCGTTGGAAGGAGAAGAATCCACCTGTATTTTTATTTCATGAAGATCGGCTATGTACTTTACAACGCTTAGCCCAAGTCCAAAGCCGGGGATATCAGTCCTTTTTCTGAAAAATTCCTCAAAAAGATGAGATTTCGTCTCTTCGTCCATTCCAGGGCCTTCGTCTGCCACCATGATGTAATTATTTCCTATCTCTATCTTTACCTTTCCATTTGTGTATTTGCAGGAATTTTCGACAACATTAGATATCATCTCTTTGAGAAGACTTTCATCGCCTTTTATGTATGAGTCCTCATTGGGGGAAAATTCTATTCTATTTGGATATTTTTTTATCAAATCTTCGATTGCCTCGAACGCAACTTCGTTCATGTTTAAATTTTCAAAAGTTACGGGCACATTTTTGACCTTCGAAATTAAAAGCAGGGTATCTACTAATTTTGACATCTCATCGGATTTTTTCGATATCTTTTCGAGATAGATTTTCAATTCCTCGATGGAATTTTTGGTCATTGCGATCTGGGCATCACTTTTCAGCACAGAAATAGGAGTTTTAAGTTCGTGAGCGGCTATTGATGAAAATCTTTCGATGGTCTTAACGCCGGATTCGATCCTGTCGAGTGCCGAATTTATAGATTTTTCAAGGATTTCTATCTCTTTTCCCGATTTCTTAACATTTATCCTTTCGGATAGATTATCTGTTTTTATCCGTTGCACCTGAAAAGACATATCTTCTATTGGCTTAAGTGCTTTAGTTATTATCAAAAGGCCACCCGACATTATGATCAAAAAGGCCAACACCAATCCGATCAAAAGCCAATATGAAATTCCAAGATTTGTCGATCTAAACTCTTCCATCTGTCTTGAGGCGACAAGATAATAATTCTCCCCCTCTTTTTGAAATGGCAAGACGAATATCCTTTGTGGGTTGGATTGTTGAATGGTTTCTCCCGACCCAGATGAACTTTCGACGGTGAAGATCTTTTCTTGAGTGAGAAGATATTTTTTGAAGGCGTTCTTTATCGAAGTGAGATCGTTTTCCTGATCGGGCGCAAAAAAGAAAACCAGATTATCTTTGGAGTCAAAGATGTAATATGATACGTCGGAAATTCCCATGTTATTTATAAATGCTTGCATGGAGATCGAAGCATTGGGAAGGCTTTTAAAGTAATTTGCGGCACGGTTGGCGTTTAAGATCAGATAATCGTCAAAGGTTTTGTAAGAACTGCTAAGTTGAAAATTGTATATGAAAAATCCAATCGCCAAAAAGACAACCGAAATAGTTACGGAAAACCAGATTATGACTTTAAACCTTATGCTTTTCATGTCATCCTCTTATTCTGTAGCCGATTCCTCTGATTGTTTCTATGAGGTCATCCACCCCATACTTTTTGAATTTTTCCCTTATGTAATTTATGTAAACATCTACGACGTTGCTGTACATTTCAAAGCCCGTCTCCCAGACATGATCGATTATCTCTTCTCTTTCAACGATCTTCCCCTGATTTATCGCAAGGTAAAGTAAAATATCGTACTCCTTCTTGCTCAATTTTATTTCTTTATCATTTACACGAACGGTTTTTTCAAGTGTGTCGATCTTAACATCTTTTATCTCTATAAGATTACTCTTTGTCCATGCATTTCTTCTTATCAAAGTTCTTGATCTTGCAAGCAATTCTCCGATGTCAAAAGGCTTTACAAGGTAATCGTCGGCTCCCATGTCGAGGCCCTTTATCTTATCAGAAACAGCGTCTTTGGCCGTAAGCATGAGAATCGGCACTCTCAGTTTTTCTTTTCTTGCATTGAGGCACACGTCCCATCCGCTCATTTTGGGAAGCATTATATCGAGTATGACTAAATCGTATTCTGAAGAGAAAAGCAAATCAAGCGCTCTTTCGCCGTCTTGCGCCACATCAACTATAAAACCATTCTTAGAAAAAATTTCTTCCAAATTTTTACAAAGTTCTAAGTTATCCTCTACTATTAAAATCTTCATATCCTAATTTTACCATCGAATTAAAAATTCTAATTTGTTTTTAATTTTTGAGGGGTATATTCAAATCGAAATCAACCGAAGGAGGTGAAAAAAATGAGAAAATGGATAATATTGATGACAATAGCGGCAGTGTTGAGTTTGGGAGTTTTCGTTTTCGCAAATGGTTCAAGTACAACCCCTCCAAATCAGCCAAGTATATCTCAGTCGACTACCAGCCTTTCAACCTCTTCCCAAGCATCGCAGGAGTCACTTTCAGAGACGGCAGAGCCAGTCGAAAGTAATGCGGAAAGTGTAAGCGATTCGGCAACAGACATGGATAACGTTCAATCAGAAGTTGTACAAAACGGAGATTTTCAAGGTAATTATTGATCAGGGGCTAAACAAAAGTGCATGCCTTATGGCATGTACTTTTCATTTTGCGATATATATTTTCTCATGATGTGCGTCAAGATTACGATAAATATTACAAAACTGTCATTTCCAACCTGATTGGGAATCTCATCCTTATGGAAAAGGCGATTCCCGCAGTTTGATAAACCGTATCCTTAATGTCACCCTCGACCTGATCGGGGGTCGGGAATGACGGTGTAAACTATTTCCGCATTATCTTTTACTTTCAAATCTTTCAAAGATTTTGTCGACGTTTTTGAGATAAGGGCTAACATCGAATGCATCGTCTAAATCAAAATTCACATATTCTTTCATAGCTTCTTTCAAACTCTGACTTTCTTTATTCCAGACTTTCATCGAAGCCTTCTGCACCATTACATATGCGTCTTCCCTGCTCATGTTGTGTTCTATCAATTTCAGCAATACTCTCTCTGAAAAGACAAGCCCACCAGTCATATATATATTTTCTTCCATCCTTTTTTCATCGACCTTAAGTCCATCTATTATTTTTTTCAACTCATCTGTCATAAAATACACGATAGAAGTCGCATCGGGCAAAATTATGCGTTCGACTGAAGAGTGAGATATGTCCCTCTCGTGCCATAAGACTATGTCTTCCATCGCAGAAAGTGCATATCCCCTTATGACCCTTGCAAGGCCGGATATTCTTTCATCTTTAACCGGATTTTTCTTGTGCGGCATCGCACTCGATCCACGTTGGGTACCGGAGAATGGTTCTTGCAACTCACGTATTTCTGTCCTTTGAAGATTTCTTATCTCTGTGGAGATCCTTTCAAATTCTCCGGCCATCACGGCAAGCGTTGAGACGTATCCTGCATGGATGTCTCTTGGAAGAATCTGGGTAGAGATTTTCGCCGGTTTAAGCCCGAGTTTTTTGCAGACATTCTCCTCTATTTCCGGTTGTACATTTGCGTAATTTCCAACAGCTCCTGATATCTTCCCTATCGATATATTTTCTTTTTCTCTCTCAAGTCTTTCTTTCGCTCTTTCAAGTCCGTAGTACCAGTTCAAAACCTTCAGACCAAAGGTCGTCGGTTCTGCATGAACTCCATGTGTCCTGCCTATTATCGGCGTGTATTTGTAACGTTTCGCAAGTTTTAACGTCGAATCCATCAAAGCATAAAGTCTCGAGAGGATCAAATCCGTGGCTTTCACCATTGCCATCGAAAGAGCGGTATCAACTACGTCCGAGGAGGTAAGCCCGTAATGAAAGTATCTTGCCTCATCTCCCATTCGAGACGTTACGTATTTTATAAATGCAATGACATCGTGGTCAACAGATGCTTCTATCTTTTCTATTTCATCAACATCTATTTGCGCATTCTCCCGCGCCCTTTTACAGTATCCTTTCGGGATCATGCCGGCCTCTTCGTAGGCTTCCATAACGGCCAGTTCTACTTCAAGCCATCTTTCGAATTTCGCCTGCTCTGACCAAAGATTTTTCATACATTCAGGCGTGTACCTTTCTATCATGATCTCACTCCCATTCTATCGTGGACGGTGGCTTATCCGTTATGTCGTACACAACGCGCCCTATCTCCGGAACTTTTGAAGTTATTTCAGAAGATGCCATTCTTAAAATATCGTAAGGTATTTCATGCCACGAGGCAGTCATTCCATCGACGCTGTCAACACCTCTCAATGCAAGCACATATCCGTAAGATCTCGCATCTCCTTTTACTCCTACGGATCTTACAGGTAAAAGCACTGGGAAAGCCTGCCATATCTTGAAGTATTCTCCCGTCTTTAGAAGTACCTCCGTGAATATACCGTCTGCTTCCCTCAAAATTCTGACTTTCTCTCTTGTTATTTCTCCAAGAATTCTTACCGCAAGTCCCGGTCCGGGGAATGGATGTCTCGATATGAACTCTTGGGGAAGTCCAAGCAAGCTTCCAACTTCTCTTACTTCATCTTTGAAGAGGTTTCTCAAAGGCTCTAACAATTTCAAATTCATTCTCTCCGGCAATCCCCCAACGTTATGATGGCTCTTTATTTTTGCAGATCTTTGAGAGGAAGCGGCCGATTCTATAACGTCTGGATATATGGTTCCTTGGAGCAGAAATTCTGCATTGACCTTTCTCGCCTCTTTTTCAAAAATCTCTATGAATGTCTTTCCTATTATCCTTCTCTTCTCTTCGGGATCGGAGATACCCTTAAGATTCTCAAAAAACAGGTCGGACGCATCGACGTACTTGACATCTATTCCAAGCGTCTTGAGATTTTTCGGAACGTCCATGTCCATCTTTCTTAAAAATCCATGATCAACGAAAATAGATGTGAGATCTTTTCCTATGGCTTTCGAGGTTAAGATTGCAGCGACTGTCGAATCAACACCGCCGGAAATAGCACCTATGACATTTTTGCCATTTGTGATGCTCTTTATCTGTTCAATCTCGGATTCAACGAAATTATCCATGGTCCATTCCTTTTGAGCCTTACAAATGTTGAAGACGAAGTGCTTTATAATTTCTTTTCCTTGCGTGGTATGAATAACCTCCGGATGGAACTGTATGGCATATATTTTCATAGTGGAAGACTCGAAGGCTGCAATGACGTTAGACTGACTTACGGCAGTCTTTGAAAATCCATCCGGTATCGATTCAACTACATCTCCATGGCTCATCCATGTTACCGTTTCAGATGGTATTCCTTCAAAAAGCGGTGACTCGAAGAGTTTCACCTTTGTAAGACCGTACTCACCCTGAGGCCCTTTAACAACCTTGCCTCCGAATTTTTGAGCCAGAAGGTGCATTCCGTAACATATGCCGAGTACTGGAATTTTCCCTATCAACTTCATGGGCAGATCGTACATTTTATCGTAAACACTTTCTGGGCCTCCAGAAAGTATGATACCGTATTCTTCTCCGGTGAATTTTTCGTAATTAGGACCTTCAACCTTTGAATACACTCCCAGTTCCCTTACACGTCTTGCGAGTAATTGAGTGTACTGGGATCCGTAATCGATGATGAGAATTTCTTTCATTTTATCCTCCCTAAAGTATTCATCCCATCATCTTCTCACTTCGTAATTTGGAGCTTCTTTTGTTATAAACACGTCATGAGGATGAGATTCGTTCATACCAGATTGGGTTATTTCGATGAATTCTGCTTTTTTGTGGAAAGTCTCGATATTCTTAGCGCCACAATACCCCATACCAGCTTTCAAACCACCAACAAGTTGATGAAGAATTTCAGAAGTTTTACCCCTGTACGGAACCATTCCTTCTATTCCTTCAGGAACGAATTTATCCACTGAAAAGTTTTCCTGAGCATATCTATCACTGCTTCCATTTTTCATGGCTCCAATACTACCCATTCCACGATAAGATTTGAATTTTCTGCCCTCATAAATTATGACCTCTCCAGGAGCTTCGTCCGTCCCAGCAAACAAATTTCCTATCATGACGGCATGTGCTCCTGCTGCGATTGCTTTAACGATATCACCGGAATACCTTATTCCTCCATCTGCTATAACAGGAATATCGCACTTTATGGCCTCTTCAACGCAGTCCATTATTGCCGTTATCTGAGGAACTCCAATTCCTGAAATTATTCGAGTCGTACATATAGAGCCTGGTCCAATGCCGACTTTGACGCTGTCTGCACCTGCATTCACAAGGTCTTTGACCCCTTGAGCAGTTGCAACATTCCCTGCCATCAATTGAAGATCTGGATATGCTCCTTTGATCATTCTGATAGCATCTATGACCCTTTTAGAATCACCATGTGCGGTATCTAACACTATCACATCTACATCCGCATCTTTAAGAGCTTTAACTCTTTCCATCGTGTCGTTAACCCCTACTGCTGCTCCAACCATGAGTCTACCGCGTGTGTCACGGGCTGCATTTGGATATTCATACATGGAACGTATGTCTTTTATTGTTATCAATCCTACAAGAGCACCATCTTTTTCGATTATCGGTAACTTCTCTATCTTATGCTCCTGTAAAATTTTCTTCGCATCATTTAAAGTTACAGGAGGATATGCAACAACAAGCTTTTCAAACGGAGTCATCATCTTTTTGACCTTCGTACTTCTATCTTCCTGAAATCTTATATCCCTGTTTGTAAGAATTCCGATGAGTTTATGATTTTCAACGACGGGTAATCCTCCTATTTTGTAAAAACTCATCAGTTGTTCAGCGTCTTCAACACTTTCATCCGGAGAAATTGTCACCGGATCCTTTATGACGCCATTTTCCGTTACTTTCACTCTTTTAACTTCCATTGCCTGTTTTGTAACATTCATATTCTTGTGAATGATCCCGATTCCGCCTTCACGTGCCATAGCTATCGCCATTTCAGATTCGGTAACTGTGTCCATGGCAGCCGAAAGTATCGGAATATTTATGGTCAGCTCCCTTGTAAGGCGGGTTTTTACATCTACTTCTTTCGGTAAAACATCACTGTACTGTGGAACAAGTAAAAGATCATCAAATGTGTAAGCCTTTCTGAACATCTACACCACCCCAATTAACATTCACATCTTTTGGCGAATGAATACACTCAAACGATCATGATCTCCATAAAAAAAGAAAAAATCACTTACAAGGAGTGATCTATACATCAATCACACCCCCGTAGTCAGACAATTCATGGTTGTCTGGTAGAAACTTCCGAGCCATATTCTCAGAATTATACAAGGATCCAAATTTTCTTACATTATTCGTAAACATATTCAAGATATCATTTTTTGATATTCATGTCAATACCCTTCAAACCTTAATTTTTCTACAACTCTCGAATATGCTGGTACCCATTGCAATAACAGATGAAACAGATTTGATATTCTTGTTCAGATCACTCAAAAACATCTCGATACAGTCAACTACAACTTTTATATTCTTCCTATGATTGTGTATCCTTGACTCAAGGCTTTTGAGATCGAGAGCATGTTATGGTTATACCACCGTCAGTCAAAACGATAAGACTCTCAAACGGAACTTAAGCGATCATCAGGCTTTGCATTCAACAAAAGTATAGGAGATTTCAAGCTCCATTTGCCATATGCAGTTCTTTCACTAAGAACTTATTCATTCGTCATTCCGGCCTGCGAGCCGGAATCGCATTGATAATTTGTGTGTTACAATGAATAAAATGAGAGATCATTAACCTTCAACCATTGAAAGATGGCAAAACAAAACCATATCAGGTTAAAAAGGTTATAATCAAGCACTCATTGCCCTTAAAGAAATTAAAAAATCGAAAGTATCTGCCTGTTATTTACAAAGAAATAAATGAAAAAGACGGTTTTGTAATTACATTCTAAAGTATTTCATGAATGACATTTAAGTATTTCTTTATCTTGTGGAATTTAACACCATAAAATTACACATTTTTATGGATTATAACTCCATATAACATCTATTTTGTGGTATAATCTTCCAGAGGTGGATTTATGGACTTTCAAATTCTTGGAATATACAATAAATGGTGGCAGAATGGAAGTTCAATTGACACGCTGGAAAAAGAACTTATTGGACAATATGAAAGGGCCGAATTCAAAAGAAATTACGAAAATTTCTTTGACTTTGAAAGCAATGGACTTTATGTACTCAGAGGGCCAAGACAGATAGGTAAATCAACACTTCTTAAATATACAATCGTTGAACTTTTGAAAAAAGGAGAAAGACGTTCGATTCTTTATTTACCACTTGATACCATAAAAGATTACTTAGAACTTCGCGATACAATATTGAATTATCTGCAATTTTCGTCAGATGAGAAAAAAAGATACATATTCATAGATGAGATAAGTATGGTAAAAGACTGGCAAAAAGCCATAAAGGAGTTGCGTGATAACACACTTCTAAAGAATGATTTCGTGGTTTTGACAGGCTCATCTGCCTGGGACATAAAGAGATCTGCCGAAAGATTACCCGGAAGAAAAGGAAACATCAAGTCAGATATTTTGTTATTGCCCCTGACCTTCAGCGAATATTTCAAAACAACAGTACGCGAGATACCAACTTTCTCAATCGATGAGATTCTCTCTTTTGAAGACAAAAAAAGATTTGAACTGGAATTGTTGGGTCCCGATCTCGAAAAGAGTTTTTTCAAATACATTGAATCCGGTGGCATTCCCTCTTTCATAGAAATTATGAATCATTCCGAAGATATAACTCCATTTCTCGATACCTTATGGGACATAATGGTAGGAGACGTTGAGAGGCAAGGATTGTCCCGTTCAAAATTGATAACCGTGCTGAGATATTTAGGAGAAAGACTTTCTAACAGATTCTCATGGACATCCGGAGCCTCGGAAATTGAGATAGACACAAAAACATTTCAAAATTACATAGAAACCCTTGGATACAACTACATGGCAATGGTTTTAAAGGCTCTTGACAGCAATTCTCTTGTGCCTCTTGAGAAAAAACAGAAAAAAGTGTATTTTTACGACAACGCCGTTCTGAAAAATATGGAAAGAAAATTAGGAATAACTCAAAGGTTCTCTACCGTTATAGAGAATACAGTTGCACAGAATTTAACTTTCAAATTTGCCACCAACCTTGATGAAGGACTTTGTGATCTACCAAACATAGGTTACTGGTACTCATCTGAAGGAAAAGAAATAGACTTCATAGTTAATGGAGTACCAATAGAGTTGAAATATCAAAATGTCATAAATAAAAGCGATCTGGCATCCATAAAAAGCATATTTGGAAAAGGGATAGTGCTTTCAAAAAATAAACTGGATCTTTCCGGTGAAATCAAAATAATCCCAGTCCACATTTTTTTAGGAATCATCTGACCATGAGATCTTTTATCACTACTATTCATTGCTTACTTCTCACTGTTTTTTCTGTCTTTGCAACTTGCTACCTACTACAAGCAACCTGCCTGATTTTTACTCGTTATTCACTGTTTTTTCTACGTGCTACCTGCCACGTGCCACGCGCCACATGTTACTACTCACTGTTCACTGTTTTTCTACGTGCTACGTGCCACACGCTACCCGCTCTAATATTTTTTATATTCTTTAGACTTTTTGGTATAATGATCGAAGTATTGTAGATATTCAAAATCTTTTAAATTTTCAAGGATAAATCTCAATTGTGAGGCAGATCACGTCTATAAAAGCATTAAGAGATTCTGGCTAAAATTTACAAATTGGAAAGGAAGAAATTACTTTGGCTTCTGTGAATCTGAATGATCTTTTTGTCTGAGAACTTTCCAACTTTCGTAAGGATTCTAATTT
>Ga0080003_1000541_pt1 | contig 24804 bp, 28 predicted proteins | sample JossMetagenome_FD_69206 | JGI IMG/M metagenome (GOLD analysis project Ga0080003, IMG submission 69206) | Hot spring microbial communities from Joseph's Coat, Yellowstone National Park, USA - JC2_E (SPADES assembly) (version 2) | ecosystem: Environmental > Aquatic > Thermal springs > Hot (42-90C)...
CGAGGGCAGCGACTGGACGTGGCAGGCGGGGCCGCCCAACAACGGGCCGCAGTGGTTCTCTGCGCAGCCCATAGTCTACGACAGCGCCATAGTGGGCTACGTGAGGTCCCAGATGTCGCTCATAGTTCCAAGCGGCATCGTCTCGCACCCAGGCAACAACACTGCGGCTGTTTTCATTAACGACAGCCTAGGCCTCCCACTCCGCGTGCCAGTTCACGTTATAGTGGTAGTAGACAATGGCACAGCCAACGCTAGTGCCGAGGTCACCCTGCGCCCGGGCGTTGACATAGCTGTTGTGAACGACATTTACGTGAAACCAGGGTCACAGGTCACGGTTTACCTCTACGCTCCGCTCAACGTCTCGCAGCTGGGCAGCTATGTCGTGCCTGTGAGCAGTTATGGTCTACTGATAGGTTCGTCGACCTTTGAGGCAAACCAGCTGACCTTCAACCCAAGTCTTGTGCATATCGCTAACAGCGCAACGAGCACACTCCAGAACACCTCAAGCAGCCATAGCGCCCCCAGCAGCTACTACGTGTGGGCTATTGTTGCGCTAGTGATAGTCGCAGTTATAATCGCCGTTACCATAGGGTACCTCAGAGTCTAATTATTTGTTTTAATGTTTTTATTTTAATTTTTACAAGATGACAGTATTAATGCTCTTCTTCGCGTGAGCTACACAGGTGACCTGGACTGCCCGGGCTTATTGGTCTCATAACTGACTTTGGGGACTCTGTCTACGACGGCATTGTGGAGTCCGTCATTAAGTCAATAGACCCCTCCGTGAGCGTCGTGAGGATAGATAACAAGGTGCCTAAGTTCTCAATACTAGCTGGCAGCTACATAACATACTCCTCCTACAGGTGGCTCCCCCAGGGCTCCGTCATAATGGTAGTGGTAGACCCCGGCGTGGGCACCAGGAGGAGGGCTGTCGTTGTGAGGACCAACAACTACTACTTTGTAGCCCCTGACAACGGCGTCATATATGAGGCTGCTGCTGAGGACGGCATAAGGGAAGTGTACGTCATAGACTACTCCAGGGTCCGCTCGCTGGCCGGCATTAGGGCCTTCTCCTACGCGCCGCTCTCGTACACGTTTCACGGCAGGGACGTCTTCGCGCCGGCCGCAGCCCTCATAGCTAAAGGCGTTGATCCCGTCAAGTTTGCCTCCCCTGCTGACATAAGGTCACTCACGTCGCTTAGGCTCAGGTATGCCGCTCGCTTGGACGGCCTCACGCGCACTAGGGCCGTTTACATAGATGGCTTCGGCAACGTGGCCCTTGGCCTCACTCAGAGGGACTACAGGCTTCCGAGGGGCAGGGTCACGGTGACCGTCAGGGGGGCCCAGTACGCGTTTAACGTTGGAAGGACCTTTGGCGACGTCAAGCCTGGCGACGCTGTAATCTACATAAACAGCTTTGGGTTTATGGAGCTTGCAATAAACCAGGGCAACGCCTCACAGCAGCTGAAGGTCAGCATCGGCGATGAAGTGACGCTCTCGCCGTAGGCTCTTTATAATTAATAATTAGAATTTTTAATCCGTGTTAATCGCACAGCCTGTCAAAGGGCTCCTCGGGCCCGCTTAGCCTTCCCTTGAGGAGCCTTGACGGCGACAGCCTCTCGTCCTCCTTGGCTATCCCCTCTGCTATGTCAACAAGCAGCCTTGAGAGTCCTGGGGACAGCGTGAGGCCTGCCCCATTAAGGCCTGTGAGGACGTAGACCTCATCAAGCTTGCCAACTACTGGCAGCCCGTCAGCGCCGGAGACGCAGGGGGCGGCCCACGACGAGACTGGGTAGAAGCTCTCAGCTCTTGGAAGCCTCGTCGCAACAAGCTCTAACACCTCGTAGGCCTCGGGGCTGCTCAACCTAAAGCCGTCCTCCGGCCTCATGAGCTCGGAGTCCCACCCCCCTATTATCGCCTGGTCTCTCGACTCAGGGACAATGTAGAAGCCATTTATGTCATCCTCAACTATGATGTCAGGGACATCCCCCTTCACGCTGTGGGCGGCGCACCTGTAGATCTTAAGGTTGCCATTGACGTTCACCAGCAGCGGGGTCCAGGGACCGGCGGCCACGAACGTCAGGTCAGCCTCTATCGGGAGGCCCTCGTGGAGGAGCCCATTGCCCTTCCTCAAGACAGGGCCATACTTTACGCTAAAGTCCATCATTGAGAGAGCCCTTGTAAGGAATTTTATGGCGTCGCCTGGGCTTGCCATGCCCTGGTCCATCATTACTACCGGATTGTCGCCATCGCCGGCCAGGCCGCTGAGCTTCTCGTTTACCTCCTCCAACTTCATGAGCTCGGCGTATATACCCTCGGAGCTGAGGAACGAGGTGATGCACTTTATGCAGTGCAGCTCGTCCTGTCTAGGGATCCAGAGACTCCTCACCACTCGCTCCAGGCCGGCTTCAAGGTAGGCCCTGAAGCCGTCCGCGGCGTACTTCAGCAGAAAGGCTGGTAGCTGCAGCGAGATTATCCCGGCGGCCCTTGACGAGGCCCCGTAGCCTATGGAGTTAGCTTCGTAGAGGGTTACACTGTAGCCCCTTCGGGCGAGCTCATAAGAGAGCCAGAGACCTGAGAGGCCGCCGCCTATAACTGCGGCCTTGCCTCGTCTATGCAACGTCGCACCTATGAGTTCTAAGGCCCTCATGGGGTTATTAACGTTTCTTAAGAAGGGCTTCGATCTTAACAGCCACTTGTAAGACCTCAGAGGGTCCGTTGTAGGTGAACTGCCCCGCCCTCACGGGCGGGGCATCCCCACCTCGCGGTGAGGACTTCCTGCCTCCCAGGGCGGCCTCGATCCCCCTTCACCCACAGCGGAGGTTCCATCGAGCGGAGCCGCTTCTGTGGTGCCCCGCGCGGAAGAGGGGTTACGGAGGGTCGCCCTCCGCAGGCGTAAGTTCCCCAAGTCCCGAGGGTACGACCTCAGCCCTTACAGCCAGAGGTCTGCACATATCTATGATTGATAACTATAAAAAAACTTTTCTATAAGGGGGCTATCCATCCCCCACCTCACGGAGGGGGACTTTCGCCCCCTTAGCCCCCCATAAAGTTAAATAATAAAGTTAAATAAAAAGGATTTCTGGCTTTCAGTCAATCGAGAAGCAGCCTTAATATAGCTGGGGTGATCCTACCTCCTCATGACTTTATCTGCAAACTCCGCTATCCTCTTCACGCCCTCAACTATGTTATCAAGCGACGTGGCGAAGCTGAATCTAACGAAGTTCCTGCCCATGCCCTCGGAGAAGGCGTTTCCAGGTAGCACGAGAACTCCCTTCTCGTAGAGGAGCTTGTTGACGAGCTCCTCTGTGGTGTTAAATCCAGCGGCCTTGAGAAGGCCTGAGACCCTGGGGAACATGTAGAAGGCTCCCTGGGGCTTATAGGCCTCGAAGCCGGGGACGTCCTTAAGGAGGCTGTAGATTGCATCCCTCCTCCTCTTAAACTCGTCTATCATTGACCTCACGGGCGACCAGTCGCCCCTCAGGGCGGCTACGCCGGCCTTCTGGGCTATGCTGGTGGCGCAGCTGTACACTGACACGGCGAGGTCCAGCATTCTGTTGACGACCTCACGTCTGGCCACTATGTAGCCAAGCCTCCAGCCGGTCATTGAGAATGTCTTGGAGAAGCCATTTATGTAGATCAGGTTGTCCCTCCAGCCCGCGTGGCTTATAGTGCTCCCGAAGTCACCATCATATACGAAGTTATCGTAAATCTCGTCAGCTACGACCACAACTCCCTTCCTGGCAGCGACGTTCATCAGCTCCTCGACCTGCTTACGACCCAGGACAAGGCCCGTCGGGTTGTTAGGGTTGTTGAGGAAGAGGAGCCTTGTCCTATCAGTTATGGCGTCCTCAACCTTGCCGAGGTCCAGGCTGAAGCCCTTCCCAGGCTCAAAGTCCATGGTGACGACCTTAGGCTTTGCTCCAAAGAACTTGGCTACCTGGGAGTAGGCGTAGTAGGCCGGCTCTATAACTATGGCCTCGTCGCCTGGCCTCAGGTAGGCCGCGCCAGCCATGAATATGGCAGTCTTGGTCCCAGTGGTCACTATGATCTCATCAGGCTTGACGTCAGAGCCGTACCTGCTGTTCAGGTAGTCAGCTACGGCCTCCCTGAGCTCAGGTATGCCCGATGTCTCCGTGTAGCCGGTGAAGCCCTGGTCAAGGGCGTCCTTGGCGGCCTCCCTTATGTGGGCAGGCGTTGGAAAGTCAGGCTGGCCTATGCCAAAGCTTATGACTTTAACGCCCCTGGACTCGAGCTCCCTGATTATGGGGAGGTAGGTGAAGGCGCTCTCGCCCTTTATTATGTACATCTCCTGCTTAAGCCCAAGCGCTGGGGGCTCGTTCGACATAGCTCTGGACACCATTTATAATTAGTACTGTTAGAAATTATAAGGGATGAAGATACAGAAAGGAATAACTGATGTATTTAATAGTTGTAAAAGCACGCTGATACCTATTAAATACTTTGAAGCCACTAATTAGCGAGGGAGACCAATGACAAAGCTCCAGGTGAGGTGGTTCAAGAGGAGGACGCTGACCATAGGACCTGTAGAGCTTGAGGTCATGAATCCGGTGGCTGATGATGTAATGGACGTCAAGGGGTCCGTGCTAGATGCAATGCTCAGCGAGGCTGAGAGGCTTATGAGGGAGAGGAAGGGGGACTTCGCCATAATAACTGGCGAGTCGCCTGAGACCAAGTATGTAATAGGGGAGGGCGTCAGGGACAGGACCGCCACCAGGCAACTTAGTCACACGCCCAAGAAGCTCCTTAGGCTTGCGGTCATAAGGACAGGCACGCTGTCCTCTGTTCAGTCCGAGGGCATGGCCAGGCTTAACCTGAGCTCGCTGGAGTGGTACGACGCGCCCCCAGACACGTACGTCTTCGACGGCCCGCTGAAGGCTGAAGATGACGTAGAGTACGTGGTCCTTCAGCTGGAGGACGGCGTGAGGGTCATAAGGGGCCCGAGGCTCTCGAGGCTCCTGCTATCCTTGAGGCCTCCCGTCTCACAAGATCAAGAATCTCAGGGTAGTGAGAGCGAACAAGATGAAAGTAATACCCCCGAGGAGTGAACGTGCCCCTGCGCTCGTCGCAGAGGGCGCACACGAGGACTCCATCCTTAACCTTCCTGAGCCTGAGCCCCACGAGCCTCACGGCCTCCGTGTAGTGGCCAGACAGCATGCTAAGGTCAACGCTGTCAGGGCTCTCGAGGCCGCTCGCTATCCTTGCAACGTGGTCGACTATTGTAGCTTCCACCAGCTGCAGGCCTCTCCTTGACATGCGGTCACCGTTGCCCCCGTGCCGGCCTAGTCGTTTATGGTTTGGCGCTTTGATAGCTATAAGGTCACAGGAGACTTAGCTCAAGCCTTGGATTCCTGGGACCTCGGCGAAACTGAGCCTTCAACCCAGGAAACGTATTCTGCCAGGCCCCTCTCAACCCTCAGCGCAAGCACCTCAGGGACCTTGTAAGGGTGCACCCTTCTTATGACCTCCTCAAGCCTTGGGTAGACGGCCTCGGCGGTCTTTATGAGAAGCAGGTCCTCGTCGGCCTCCTCTATCCTGTTCTCCCACCAATAAGAGCTACGAACGCCGCTTACAACGTTAACGCAGGCTGCGACCCTCTCCTTTAGCAGCTCGGAAGCTATCCTATTTCCATCACCCTTCGGGGCTGTCACCAGGACTAATAGCGTGGCCAGTACGACCACCGCCAGTGCAGCCTCCTTCGCCTTAATAAGCTATAAGCGTTGTTGATACCCGAACAGATCAATTTCAGCGTAATCACATGCAAGAGTTTTGATGGCGCTCAGCGAGGGCCTGACTTGAAGGAAAGGGTTACTTGATCGTCGGAAAAGGACAGCAGACCGCTGGCTCAGCCCTCCTCTTCCTCGTCGCGTGGTTCCTCATCGTTGAAGTTCTGGATGTCAGAAATGTCAAGTGTTATGACCTCGCCCTCCTCCTTCTCGGCTGGCTGCTCCACCTCACCCTGGGCTTCCTCGCCGCTCTTGAACTTCTTTATGACAGCCTTCCAGGTGTGACCGTTGGGGCACCTAAAGGCCCCCATGATAGTTATCGTTACTCTTCCCTCCCTATCGGGTATCGGGGAGACTAGGGTCCACGTCCTCTCTGGAGCCGACACCCTGACACCGCACACGGGGCACGTGAAGGGATCGTTCGACTTATCCTTTGACTTCCTTGGCAAGTCTCGTCCCAGCCTCTCCTGTGGACAGCATGCTAAAATACCTGATGCTCTCGGGAGGCCTCCCTGCAAGTCTTCAACCAATTAATAGTCCTTGGCGCCCTGGAAGACCAAACCGTGAAAGTCTTCACGTTTACGATGTCACATTAACTTAGCCTAGGTATAAGGCCTCGTTATTTTTAATGTCACCGGTTTCCCCTTACTGCGGTGAGAGGCGTGGCAGGGGATGAGGACTTTATAATATCATATGTTCACGGCGTCCTGGCGCTTGACTCCAGGGGCAACCCAACTGTTAAGGTGATAGTGAAGACAAAGGGTGGCGTCGGGGTTGGGATAGCGCCCAGCGGGGCCAGCAAGAGCACCAAGGAGGCCATTGAGAAGAGGGACGGGGGCAGGGGCTGGGGCGGCATGGGGGTTGGGCAGGCGCTCTCAAATGTCAACACGCTGCTCTCCCCAAGGCTCATAGGGCTTGACTCAAGGAGGCAGGCCCTTATAGACGGCGTTATGATAGAGATTGACGGCACCCCCAACAAGTCGAGGCTCGGGGGCAACGTGACCACTGCCACAAGCATAGCAGTGGCGAAGGCTGCGGCCGCTTCCTCTGGCGTTGAGCTCTACGAGTACCTGGGTGGCCCTGGGGCCAAGGTGCTTCCGACGCCGCTCATGAACGTGATAAACGGCGGCGTCCACGCTGGCAATGACCTGGCGTTCCAGGAGTTTATAATGATACCCGCTGGCGCCGCCTCGTTTGCAGAGGCCATGAGGATGGCAGTTGAGGTCTACAAGTCGCTCAAGTCCTACCTGACGGACAAGTATGGCAAGACTTCAACCAACGTGGGTGACGAGGGCGGCTACGCCCCGCCTATGAAGGAGGTCAGGGAGGCCCTTGAGGCCCTCAGGGCAGCTATAAAGTCAGCCGGCTACGAGCTGGGCTCTGACTTCCTCCTAGGCCTTGACGCCGCCTCCTCTGAGTTCTACGATCCTGAGAAGAAGGCTTACAGGGTCGACGGCAAGCTATACGAGCCCGGGGAGCTGCTGGAGCTCTACTCCCAGCTAGTTGACGAGTTCAGCATAGCTTACCTCGAGGACCCGTTCCATGAGGACGACCTTCAGCACTTCACAGAGATAACGGCTAAGCTTGGCTCGAGGGTCCTCATAGTTGGCGATGACCTCTACGCCACTAACGTCAAGTACCTGAAGAGGGGCATAGAGGCTAAGGCAACCAACGGGGCCCTGGTCAAGGTGAACCAGGTGGGCACGCTGACCGAGACCCTGGACTATGTGAGGATGGCCAGGAACGCCGGCGTAAGGCCAGTGATAAGCCACAGGAGCGGCGACACGGAGGACCCATTCATAGCTGACCTGGCCGTGGCAGTCGGGGCGGGACTCATAAAGACAGGGGCCCCAGCGAGGAGCGAGAGGCTGGCCAAGTACAACAGGCTCCTGGAGATAGAAGACTCCCTCGGCCCGCTGGCAGTCTACGCTGGTAAGGAGCCGTTCACCCGCTGAGCGGTTGCGGCCCCCGCGCATATTTTAACGTGAGGCAGCTTTTCCTGCGGGGGAAGCTCAGTGGAGGCTAAGGTCAAGGACCTCTCGCTTTCAAAGGAGGGGAGGCTTAAGATAGAGTGGGCCGAGGCCCACATGCCTGTCCTCATGGAGCTGAGGAAGAAGTACCAGGACTCCAGGCCATTAAAGGGCTACAGGATCTCCGCGGCGCTTCATGTGACCAAGGAGACCGCCGTCCTGATAGAGACTTTAAGGGCATGGGGGGCGGAGATATTCCTTGCCCCGAGCAACCCCCTGTCCACCCAGGACGACGTGGCGGCGGCGATTGCAGAGGGGGGAGTAACGGTTAAGGCCTGGAGGGGCATGAACGAGCAGGAGTACTTTGGCGCAATACGCGACGCCGCCAGGGCCTCGCCAGACATAGTGGTAGACGACGGGGCTGACTTGCACGTGACCATACACGAGGAGATGCCGAGCGTCGGCAAAAATGTGATAGGTGGCAACGAGGAGACTACCACCGGGGTCATAAGGCTGAAGGCCCTTGAGGCCAGCGGCAGGCTCCTCTACCCTGTTGTAGCGGTCAACAACGCCCTCACCAAGTACCTCTTCGACAACAGGTACGGGACGGGGCAGAGCACCATAGACGGCATACTGAGGGCCACCAACGTGCTCCTGGCAGGCAAGAGGGTCGTGGTGGCGGGCTACGGCTGGGTGGGGAGGGGCATAGCAATGAGGGCCAGAGGCATGGGAGCCAGGGTCATAGTCACTGAGGTTGACCCCATCAGGGCCCTCGAGGCGCTGATGGACGGCTTCGACGTTATGAGTATGGCCGAGGCCGCGCCCATAGGTGACGTATTCATAACTGCCACGGGCGACATAAACGTGGTGAGGAGGGAGCACATACTTGTCATGAAGGACGGCGCCATTCTTGCAAACGCCGGCCACTTCAACGTCGAGGTGAGCGTGCAGGACCTTGAGTCCATAGCTAAGTCAAAGAGGGAGATAAGGCCCAACACGGTGGAGTACACGCTCACAAACGGCAGGAGGGTCTATTTGCTTGCGGAGGGCCGCCTTGTCAACCTGGTCGCCGCCGAGGGTCACCCGAGCGAGGTCATGGATATGAGCTTTGCCAACCAGGCGCTGGCGGTGCTCTACCACGTTAACAACAGGGGCAGGCTGCAGCCGAAGGTCTACGACGTGCCGCTTGAGCAGGACCAGGAGGTCGCCAGGCTCAAGCTGAGGACTATGGACATAAATATAGATGAGCTCACGCCGGAGCAGGTGAAGTACCTGAGGAGCTGGAGATGAGCTACTTAGGCCTCACGGCTGCAGCCACGGCCTTCGTAGCTGCTTGGCTTCTCGTCTACATTTTACTGAGGCGCAGGAGCGTCAAGGGGCTGACGCTCTACCCGTTCCTACTGATCTACAGGCTGGGCTACGCCAGAGGCCCCCTGCCGCCTGGGGCTAAGGCAAAGCTTGCAAAGGTCTACGGCGTCGCCTCTTTGGCGGCAGCGGCCTTCGCAATGGCATACTTCTACTTTGTCAGCGGCACCCTCTTTCTTCAGAGGTACGTGGTTGGCTCCAGCCAGGCGGCACAGGAGGGCTTCGTCCCAATTATACCTGGCGTCACCGTCAGCTTAGGCGAGTTCATGTTCATACTCATAGCTATAGGGGTCGCGGTAGTAGTTCACGAGCTCTCTCACGCTGTAGTCTCGAGGGCCCTTGGGGTCCCGGTCAAGGACGCAGGCTTCCTGTTGATGGCCTTCGTGCCAGCGGCCTTCGTGGAGCCAGAGGAGGGGCTTCTGAAGTCGGCCCCGCTGAGGTCAAGGGTTATGATATACGCGGCCGGCATAGCATCTAATGTGGCTCTTGGCTTCCTCTTCGGTTATGCGCTTGCAGCAGTGACACCATTGCTGGCCTCCGGCATGACCATAGCGTCCGTGAGCCCTAACAGCCCGGCCTACGCGGCCGGCCTGGCCCCTGGCATGAAGATAGCAGCTATAGACGGAATCCCCGTGAGGACCCTGACGCAGGGCCTTCAGGTGCTTAAGTCCGTTGGGGCTGAGAACAACGCCACTGCCGTCAACGTGACGCTAACGGTCCTGTACAGGGGCGTCGAGAGGTCTATTGTCGTCTTCAAGCCTGTTGGCGTCAGCCACCTGGGCATTGAGGTGACGCCTGTCTATAAAATGGGGTGGCTGGTCGAGCTCATAACGGCCCTATACGTAGTTAACATGGGCCTGGCCCTGATAAACGCCGCCCCCTTCGCCTTCCCGCTGCCAGGCTTTGGCATAGAGAGCGACGGGGGGCAGATGCTCAGGGACGCGCTTACCGGCCTCGCGGGCAAGGCAGGCCGTGACGCATCAGCGGCCGTGGAGCTGGCGACGCTGCTACTCATACTGAGCCTCATAACGTTAGCCCCGGTGAGGCTGCCGTGAGCGAAATAAGGGCCAGCAGCGTCCTCCAGTAGGGGCAGCGCCTTGTTAGTCGCCGTTGTTAGTGACTCACACGATGACGTCAGCTCTGTCAGGCTGGCAGCCTTCAGGGCTAAGTCCCTTGGTGTGAAGATGATAATACACCTCGGCGACATAATATCGCCGTTCACCCTTAAGGAGCTTGGCCAGGCCGGCGCGAGGGTTGAGGCCGTCTTTGGCAACAATGACGGGGAGTTCGAGATGCTGGGTGAGGTGGCCAGGTCGATGGACGGTAACATAGGCAGGTGGCCGAGAGTCATAAGCGCTGGGGGGAGGAGGCTGCTCCTGATGCACGGCCACGGGCCGGCTGAGGGGACCGTTGAGATAGCTCATGCTCTCGCCGAGTCAGGCAGGTACGACGCTGTCCTCTACGGCCACACCCACCAGGCCGAGCTCACGTACGTGAAGGGGGTGCTGATCCTAAACCCGGGCCCGCTGGCTTCCTTCCTGGGCGGTCCAACGATGGCCCTCGTGGACACAGATACTATGGCTGCCAAGCTGGTGAGGTTGAGCTGAGCCCTCAGGAGCTTATAATAGGCAGGGGGCTCCTTGAGCACCTACTAAGGCTAGCTAGGGGTCTCCAGGAGGAGAGCGGCCTGTGCCTAGGCATCGGCAACAGGGTAATAGCGCTCATGCCTGCTGAGAACCTGCTCAGGTCGCCGGTTGAGTTCCTGGCCAACCCCCTCGACATAGTGGCGGCCTACAAAGCCGCCGAGAACCTTCACATAGACGTTGTAGCCCTTTACCACACTCATCCAGACGGGGACGCGGCGCCGAGTCAAATGGACCTAGAGGGCATGAGACTATGGCCGCTGCCGTGGATAATAGCTTCAAGGAGCGGTGTAAGGGCATGGGTTTTATCCAGCGGCCTGCCTGAGGAGGTGACGCTTGAAGTAGTTTAGCTAGAGTATAAGCGAAAGCCCTTTTGCTAGAAGGCCACAGGACACCTATGACCAACCATGGAGGCCGTGGAACTCACGCTGCCTCCTTACGACTCGCTCTCCGACATGCATGGCTATACTGACGGCGTCCCCATGTCTTTCGCTGGCAACCAGTGGTTCCTAGTCAACAAGATCATTGACATCCTACTGAGGAACGGCATAAGGGCTTACGTAGAGACGATACCGCCTGGAATAGTGAGGCAGAGGGCACTCGGAGCCTCGCTGAGGGTGGGGACGCTTACCTTCTCTGCCAGGCCTCAGGTAGTGTCGTTGCCCCCAGCCCTCCTGGACGGCCTGCAGGTTGAGGAGAGGTACGATTACGTTGAGGACACTATAGTGTTGGCCTACAGGGAAGCTAGGCCAAGCGTCAGCTCATGGTGTGACATCAAGGAGATTCCAAGGCTTGCCATACCTAACCCCATAACGGAGGGCATAGGGGCCCAGGTCAGGGACGTCATACAGGGCTCCTGCGGATCTTACGAATACTTGGCATCGCGCTCCTTTATAACAAGGGTTCATCACAGGGAGATACCGCCGATGCTTTACGGCAACGCTGTTGACGCCGGCGTTATGTGGATATCCGAGGCCAAGTACTGGGGCTTCAACTACGTGGTGCCACAGCCGGAGCTCAGGGGGAGGCTGGCCTTCGCGCTTCTCGCCGGTGCCGGTGAGGGGGCCAGGGAAGCGTACAGGGTCCTCGTGAGCTCAGGGGATGAGCTCAAGGCAGCCTATGAGGCCTACGGCTTTAAGTGGATAGGAAGTTGATAAAGGGGCCCAGATGGGTTCTATATTAAAAAGTCTTTTTAACTAATAAACCTCCCTACAAGCCGTGAGCGAAAATGGCAAGGATAGTGCTTCATGAGAGGAATCACCCCTACATTGTAAAGCTTGATAATGGAAAGGAGCTCCACCTGTGTGCCTGCGGCCTCTCCCAGAACAAGCCATACTGTGACGGCCATCATAAGCTGACCCTTAACGAGGAGCCAGGCAAGATATACGTGTATAAGCCTGACGGCACAAGAGTCGAGCTCATAAGCTACTACCCAGAGGAGCCAGGCAAATGAAATAACAACATTTTACATTCAGATAGAACGCAAATGATAGTTTTTGTATTACTTGCCGTAATTGGGTATAAGCCTCCTTGAGCGATATTGCTGTGGTGTCCGTGTTGGAGGTAATAGACGCGCACGTGGAGAGGCTCCTCAGGGACGAGGTGGCGCACATACTGGACGAGGTGGGCACCGTCGACGCCAGGCTCCAGGAGCTGAGGGGCAAAGACGATGAGGACTCCAGGGTCGAGTACTTGGTGCTGAGCGCATACAAGTCGCAGCTTATGGAGGACCTGGACGAGCTGCTGGGATTCGCCAAGAGCCACAACATGGAAGCTGTCGGGTGGCATGCCCCTGCGCAACAGCCTCAGCAGGTGGGTTACGTGTAATTGACAGCGCCATACCTCAAGGGCAACGCGAGGCCAGCCGAGCCCTCAGTGCTGCAGTGGGTCCTCACCTATCGGCGTCCTAATAACATCATCGGGCCTTGCGCTTAATTATCTGGCTGACCCCTCTCCTTGCCGGTGGTCTGGCGTGAGAGCCTTAATAACTGCCTCGAGCAGGGGCATAGGCTTCGGCGTCGCTAAGGTTATGCTCTACAGGGGGCACGAGGTGACAATTAACGGCAGCAGCGAGGAGCACGTGAGGAGGGCCATTGACCAGCTCTCAGCGCTGGGGAAGGTCCACGGCGTCACTGCTGACATAACGACCCGTGAGGGCGTTACAAGGCTGGTCTCAGAGGCCGTGAATGCCATGGGTGGCCTTGACGGCCTGGTATTCATAGCGCCCCCGCCCAGGCCTGGCAGGTTTGAGGAGCTGAGCCAGGCAGACTGGGAGCTTGGCGTGAGGCAGCTCCTGCTGAGCGCCGTGTGGCTTGTGCAGGGGTCCCTGCCGCACCTAAAGGCCAGCGGGGGCGGCATAGTGATAGTCTCTAGCTTTGCCATAAGGGAGCCGGTTGAGGTGCTGGCCCTCAGCAACGTGATAAGGATATCCCTGGCAGGCCTCACCAGGACCCTGGCCAGGGAGCTCGGCAAGTACGGCATAAGAGTCAACATGGTTCTGCCAGGCAATATAGAGACCGACAGGTCAAGGCAGGTCATAGAGAGCAGGGCCAGGGCAAAGGGCATAAACTACGAGGAGGAGCTCAAGATAGAGATGGCTGACGTTCCCCTGGGCAGGATAGGCAAGCCGGAGGAGGTGGGCGAGGTAGTCGAGTTCCTCCTGAGCGAGAGGGCAAGCTACGTGAACGGCGCTGCCGTGCCAGTTGACGGCGGCCTCCTGCACGGGGTCTTCTAAAGCTGCAGAGGCCTTAAGCAACTTTTTAACTCAAGGGCTGGCCTGGCTGAGGTCAGTAGGTGGGCGTGGGGCTCAGCACGTTGCCTGACCTGAGCTCCTCGAGCTCCTTGTCAGTAAGGTAGATGGTTGCCCTGACCCCGTTGGCCAGCGACACCCTGACTTGCTTCACGCTGCCTGTGGAGTCGCTGAGGAGGAGCTCGGCCGACGTTATGGTTACGAACTCGACACCCTCAGCCATGCACAGCTCATCCCTGCTCGTAAAGATCGAAGTCATTACAGTAGTGCGCCGCCTCCTGGGCGATGTCTTGACCCTGAATATAGCGAGGCCAGCGGTCAGAGCCGCTATGGCCGCCGCCAGGTATGGCGCCTCAGCCGAGTTCTTAGTTTGAAAGAGGAGTAAGGCCAACACTGCGTCCAAGAGAGCTGCTGCCGTGACATATATCCACCTTGACCTTGAGCCCTGCACACTCGAAACGGACTGGCCGGCTGAGGTCAGCGGCTTGACGCCGCCCTCTGCCGGCCTTAGGTAAACTATGCAGTGCGCATCAACTTTGACGCCCTTAACGCCGCTGCAGGCGCCGATACTGACGTAGAGGCCGTTCCTGCACTTTATCAGCAAGCAGCCTTCCCATGAGCTTCTCACACAGCTCCTAAATAAGGTTAGCCTCCGCCCGAGAGGAGGGAGTAGGCCTCCCTTATGGCGGCCTGGACCTTGTTAAGCACGTCAATGGCCGTTATGTTGTCCCCCTTCTCCTCAACAGCTATCTCCCCCGCCCTGCCTGAGGTCCAGGCAGCGGCCGCCGCTATGTTCATGGGCTCAGGGTCCTTGGAGAGGGCCGCCCTCCTGGCCAGGAAGCCGGCAGTTATGCCTGTCAGGACGTCGCCCGTGCCCCCAACTGCCATCGCTGGGTGGCCGGTCAGGTTAAACCTGCACCTGCCCTCAGGGTTGCATATGACATCGCCAGGGGGCTTAGGGGCCTTGACTATCACTGTCGCCCCATAGGTCTTGGCTATCTCGGTTGCCAGGTCCTGCGGCTCGCCGTCGTGGCCCGTCAGCATCTTGGCCTCGCCCCTGTGCGGCGTCAGAACGGCCTCAGGCCAAAGCTTAATCCTCCTCTCTGCAACAACCTTCAGGGCATCGGCGTCTATAACTACAGGCTTGCCCCTCAGGGCCTCAAGCAGCTGAGCTACGGCCTCCTTTGTCTCCTCTGCCGTGCCAAGCCCTGGGCCTATGGCCACGGCGTCCACGTGCTTTGCCTCCTCCACAAGCGCCTTGACGTGTTCAGTCGCTATTACCTCGCCCTTGAGCGGCACCGGTATTATACCGGGGTTTGAGGACGCCGCTGACTTAGCGACATCCTCCGGGGCCGCCAGGAAGGAGAGGTCCGCCCCGGCGTAGAGGGCCGCTGAGGCCATGTAGAAGGGGGCCCCGAAGTAGTGGTAGGAGCCGCCCACGCTGAGCACCTTGCCGTTGCCCCCTTTGTAGGCGTCCCTCGGCCTCCTCGGGACCCTGGCCGCGACGTCGCCAGGCCCTGCGAAGACGTATGCGTCCCTGGGTGTGCCTATGTCAGCCACAAGCACCTGCCCGACATACGGTTTCGCCTCCTCGGCCAGTAGCCCAGGCTTAAGGCCACCCATGGTTACAGTTATGTCTACCCTGGCCGTTCCCTCTACAGCCTTACCTGTATCAGGGTCAAGGCCTGTGGGTATGTCAACTGCGACCCTGAGACCCTTTGAGGCGTTGAAGGCCGCCAGTGCGCTGGCTATGGGCTCCCTCAGCTTACCCTTGACGCCAACCCCAAGTATCCCGTCTATCAGGACATCAACGTCCTGTGGTCTGTAGTCCCTTGGGTCGTCGAGGTGTACTATCTTCACTGACCTGAGCCTCTGCAGGTTCTGGAGGTTCAGAAGCGCGTCCCTGTGCTCCACCAGCTTAGGGTCATAGAGCAGGTAAACCGTGACGTCGGCTCCCCTCAGGGCCAGGTGCCTGGCGGCAACTATGGCATCACCCCCGTTCCCTCCTCTGCCAGCGTAGACTACAACCTTCTTGCCTCTGACGTCGCCCAGTGCGCACTCAACGGCGTCTGCCACAGACCTGCCCGCGTTCTCCATTAGCAGGAGCAGAGGAAGGCCGAGCCACGCGGTGTTAATATCATAGGCCCTCACGTCCTCAACGCTCCAGACCTCAGGTTGACTTATGAAGCCTGGACACTCCATCTCCAACGCGGCCCGCGCGTGGAGGGACCTGAGGAAAATTTACGCCTTAGGGAACGTTCGTCCTCCTTATCCTGCCCTCGGGCTCAACTACATAACCCATTATGCCGAGCTCCTCATCGCCGTCACCCAGCGAGAGGCCCACCACCCTGATCTCCTCGCCTGGCCTAAAGACCTCAAACTCAGCTAGGATGCCTATTGGATCATAGCCCTTGGTGTATAGATCCTGTAACACGACTATGAGCCTCCTCTCGTCCCCCTTCATGACCTCAAGCTGAAACACCTTTGGGCTCTGGGACTGGTTATAGAAGCCAAAAATAACTAGGGCCTGATCCCGCCTCAGCCTGTAGCTGAGCAACTCGACCCTGCCAGCCCTAACCTTGAACCTCCAGTCCGGCCCGGGGAGGCCAAGGTCCTGCGGCCTCAGCTGCCTGACGATCAGCTTCCCCGTAGGCACCCAGCCCAGGAAGGCTATGCCGGCTTGCATGGCCCTCTTCTGGGCCTCCAGGTAGACGCTGTAGACCGACTCCCTTGGCATCACTGTTAAGGGGAAAATAACTGCGTACTGCTCCCGTCTAACGTTATAGTTTGAGACGTCTATGTCCTCAAGCCTCCTGAGGTCCCTGTCCATTCACTTCACCCACGTCGCTTTCAGAGAACAAATTTAAAGGCCGAACATTTCTAACGGAAATATATGTAAAAGCTACACTTGGGGGCTACCAGATGAGGGAGCCTGTCAGGTCACTGACATACCTGAGCGCGCTGAGGTCCGTGAGGAGCGTCGCAGCGGGGATACTCTTCATAGTGTTCCCTTATATGGTGCGCGAGCTCCTTCACGGGAGCCTCTTTGAACTTGGCATCATGTACGCTGTGGCGGGGCTTGTAACTGCGGCGCTCTCAGTAGTCGTCGGCTACATGGCTGACATACTTGGAAGAAAGGCCTCGCTCTACATCTCCTCAGCCCTTCTGGTGCTAACCCCCATAGTTATGCTTATTAAATTCGACTTGGCCACAGCCTTCGCCGCTGCAATACTTGGAGGCATATCAGCGACTGGATCCATGGGGGCGGGAGGCGTTGGAGGGGTCGTGGGGCCCGTTCAGAACGCCATAATGGCTGACCTGACGCACAGGGACAATAGAACAAAGTTTATATCACTGCTGTTCTTTATAGGCAGCATCACTGCCGCGGCGGGGACGCTGATCGGCGGCATGTTTAACTATAGGGAGGAGCTCCTCCTGGCCACAGTCATAAGCGCCGCCTCAATGCTGCTCATATCACCGCTTAGGCTTCCAGACGTGAGGGCCAGGAGCTTAAGCATGAAGTCCAAGGTCAACGCCTTTAAGTTTTCAGTGACCGGGATGCTTAACGGCCTCACCAATGGCCTCACAGTGCCGTTTATAGTGCCCATATTCATCTATGTCTATGATGCCCCAAGGTACTTGGTCGGCGAGGTAACCACTGCGGCCTCACTGATGGCCACGTTCTCTATGCTATTAGCGCCGAAGCTCGAGAAGACCCTGGGCTTCCTAAGGAGCATATACATAACCAGGGGGCTCAGCATACCATTACTGCTTGCGTTTCCCTTTGCCGGCAGCTTCTGGGCCGCCGTGGGCCTTTACCTGGCGTACCCTACGCTGAGGGTGATAGCGATACCGGTGCAGCAGTCCTTCCTCCTAGAGCTCACCCCACCTGAGGAGAGGGGGAGGGTCTCAGGCTACAACCAGGGCTCAAGGCTTCTCTTATCATCAATAGGCACCTTTATTGGTTCCCCATTCTTTTACCTCCAGGACGCGTCGCTGCTCGGCATCATGCCCCTCTACGCCGTGCCCTTCATGGCCTACGCCGTAACTATGGCGGCTAACATATACCTTTACAGGAGGTTCTTCGGAGCTGATGAGATTAAACTGAGGAGGTCAAGCGCAGGGGTTGAGGCCTGAGGACAGGCTGGCTATTATAGGCGCCCTAAGGGTGCTGGGCTTCTCTATAACGATGCCCTTCGCCGGGCTGGCCCTTAACCTTGACTTCAGGGAGCCCCTGGCCATGGTCTCTGAGTTTTACGCGATGCTTGCAGCCGTCAGCGCCCTGGGCCAGGTGGTTGGCGGCTACGTGAGCGACAGGGCAGGAAGATTGAGAACTATGACTGTTAGTGGGCTCCTAGCGTCCTTGGGCCTCGCGTCGGCGGCCCTCCTATGGAGGGCAGCCGCTGTGGAGGCCCTGCTTCTAGCTCAGTCCTTCTTCTCTAGCGCCTACTCAGTGGCCAGCATGGCAATCCTAGGGGACTACTTCAGTGAGCACTCAAGCCTTGTGAAGGCCTACGGGAGGTTCAGGGTCGGCTCTAACCTTGGATGGGCCATCGGTATAGGTGTAGGCGGGGAGCTCTACGCGCTCATAGGCTTTAGGTGGCTTCTTGCCGTAACGTCCGCGGCGCTGGCCACCTCCCTTGCAGCCCTCTGGGGCCTCAGGGAGCCGCCGAGAGGCGAGCCCACAGTTGCCTTCGAAAGGCCCACAGCAGTCATGATTAAGTTCCTGGCGCTCACCTTCATGAGCTTTATAATAGCAGGCCTCATGGGCTACCCGCTGGTGCAGTACCTCTCGGGGTTCCTGAGGATAAGCACGAGCTACTCTGGAGCGTTGCTTGCTATAAACGGCCTCATGGTCGTCCTGCTACAGGATGCAATAGCCAAGCGGGTCAGCGCGCACAGTCCAGCTAAATCCCTTGCAGTAGGGATGGCCATCTACGGCCTAGGCTATGGCCTCATGCCGATGATTAACGATGTCGCGGCTGCTGCGATTGACATAGCTTTAATTACCTTAGGCGAAATGATAGTGATGCCGGTCTCGTCGGCCGTCGCAGCCGAGCTCAGCTCCCCCAGATCCAGGGGATCTCACATGGGCCTTTATGGTATAGCCAACAGTGTAGGAAGAAACCTGGCCTCTGCGCTCTTTGCCGCCGCAGCCTACTCCCTTGGGATCTCCTATGGGTGGGCACTCATGGCTTCCATAGCTATGGCATCATCTGTTGGCTACCTAGCAGTGCTCGACTGAGAAGCCTTGAGGTAGCTTTCTACTTCATCGCTGTCGAGCACCGCCGCGCCGTACACCTTCTTATAGTAGGTCTCCCAGTCCTTGTCAATCCTTGCGACAACGGCGTCCCTGACTACTACAACCTTGTAGCCCCTGAAGAAGGCGTCGGCCGCCGTGTGCCTGACGCATATGTCTGCGTCAAGGCCTACCAGGACCACCGTGTCTACGCCGAGGGACCTGAGTACGTGGTCAAGCGCGGTGCCGTAGAAGCCGCTGTAGGTGTGCTTCTCTATGACGTACTCGCCCTGCCTCGGGGCGAGCCCGCTGTAGACCTCGGCCCCCCTTGTGCCCTTCATCGCGTGGGGGCCCCAGAGCGGCATCTCTATGTCAGTCGGGTAGTGGGCGTCGTTGACGTATACCACTGGCCACCCGTTCGACCTGAAGACCTCGAGGACCCTCCTGGCGGGGCTCACCGTAGACTTGGCCTCAGGGGTGGCGAGCGCGCCGTCTATGAAGTCGTTTAGCATATCAACAATTATAAGGGCGGGCCTCAAGCTCTCACCAATTGAAAACAACTGTTTTCCAGGTATTTATCCCTTAGCTAGGTGCGTCCTAACCCAGCTCAAACGAGAGGCTCTCATAGCCCTTGACCCTGGTCCCAGCCCTCACCTTGATCGTGAGCAGCCTGCCGTCCTCTGAGAGGCTCGCGTCACCGCTTATGTCGTAGCTCTTAATCCTGCCCCCCGGAGGTGCCAGCCAGTAGACGGTGTAGTCGTATTCTGCGACCTCACTTTCATAGATGTTCTCATAGGTGTTGACGCCGCTCATGGGCCTGTACCTCATTTCGATGAAAAAGGCGGCCGAGGACAGCCTCCTCAGCCCCCTGACCTCAGCCTTGGCTGAGATTACTGAGGCCTTAACGTAGGAGCCGTTTATGACGACCTTTTCATTGTCGAGAATTCTCTGCATCTCGGCCTTAAGCCTATCCTCCTCGCGCTCTATGTCGCCCCTGACGGTCATGTTGTAGTACTCTTCATCCTCATCGGTGTACTCGAAAACTATGGTGTAGAATATGGTGCCTGGGGCTATGTGAAAGAAGCCGTTGCCGTAAATTGGCTTGGCCACCAGCGCCTCCCGGCTGTACTGGTGCCTGGAGCCAATAATTAGTCGCGGGCTAAGGCCTCAGGCCAAGCGTTGCGTGGTACAGGAGGAGCTGTGCCAGGGTTATGGGCGCAAAGGCCCAGGCCGCTAAGACCTGAGCCGTGGTGTGAGCCTTGAGCTCCAGCCTGGCCCAGCTCAGCGTAAGCGGTATTAAGAAGAAGGCGGCCAGCCTGGCCCCATAGAGGTAAGTTAGGGCTGTCGCTATTGCTGACGCCGTTGAGACGTGGAGGCTTATCTTAAATCGCAGGAGCAGGGTTATGAGTATTATGATAAGGGAGTTTGCGAGGTACGCCGCCTCAATGAAGGCGATGAGCATAGGAAGTCCTAGGGCCAGCGTCAGGAGGAGCCCAGCTACATATGATAGCTCAGCCGTTAGCAGAAGGGGTGCCCTCTCCCTGATGCTGGGCTGGTCGGCTGACCTGACTACTTCAAGGCCTCTGGCTATGAGGAGGGCCGCTATGGGTATAACTGAGTAAGTCACGATGGGAACAATCACGTCTGCTAAAGGGTCATTATTAGAGAACCCTATGACAAGGAATAGCAGCGCCGTGATGACGGCCGGGTGAAGGCACCACGAAACGACCTTAGCCGCTATCCTCACGTCAAGTCTGCCTCTGCGCCACTTGGGCGAAGCTGTAACTTAAAGGCTTAGTCGTGGGGCTGGGCGTTGTTTAGTTTCCCTTTTAATTAGAAAATATGTATAGGAGGTCTTAGAACGTGGGCTTTAATCTAAAACAAGGGGGCAACGAAGTCATGAGACTACTTCATTGCAAGGAGACCATGGGATGTGGCGTTCCTGCGCTTATTTGCAACTAAAAAGCCTCACCCCTCAGGGCGGGGAGGAGGTCAGCCTTACGCCCTTGGGGTCCTCCCGCTGCTGGACGGCGCAGTCAGCCCTTTGTATTGAGAGCGGAGCTCAGCGCCGCGGCTCTCCTTAGGACGGTCCTCTGGTGAAGCACGAGCGCCCTGGCCACCGCATAAAGTATCAGCTGTATTCTATCAACCAGGGAGAGCAGCCGTTTGTCACTACCCTCTCACCCCAATCATTTTATGTATTCACGATCGAGCGCAGGGACTCCCACCTCGCCCGTGCCTCACGGGTTATCGACGTGGGCTTATGGGCGGCTGTCGGGCCCAATGGCGGGGGCATCTATGGCAGCCACGGCCCCCCTCGCCCCTGGGGCATCGCCCCCATCAGGCGAGGGGTCATCCACTCAGCCCGTTATGGACATAATAAGGATTTTCTATTGACGTGAAAAGGGTTCAGCTCCAACGACCCATAGCATAGAACCGGGCCGGCGGCTAAGAGCATCGCGGCTGTCATGACCATTGGATGGAAAATTCATGAGAGCGCTGCGGCTAAGTCCTCAGACCTCAAGGCAACCTCCTTGACCATTTGGGTTTCCCTTATATTAAAAAGACTCTAACCAAGGGTCCCACATATATTCTACCTTAATTAGCAGTTTCGGCGCTTGCAACTAGGGCTAAGACCGTGGCGAGCCTGTTAGAGTACATAAAGTCTACCAGGCCTTGGACTGTGACGTTCTCGGCATTAATTTACATGCTCGGCGTGGTCGCCGCGGCCAGGCTGGGCCTGGAAGTTAACTATCTCCTTGTAGGCCTGGGCCTTGCCGGGGAGGCCCTGGTGCACACAATGGTTAACATGTTCAATGACTACTTCGACTTCAAGCTTGGCTTTGACTCAGCGCCTAGCCCTGTTAGGGTTCACCCCATACTTAACGGCATAGTTAGGCCCTGCGACCTTAAGAGGGACGCCATCGCTGTGGGCCTCGCAGGACTCTCGCTTGGGGTCGCAGTGGCAGCACTGGGCAGGCCCTTGGCCATAGCGTTTGGTGCAATAGGCATATTCTTTGGCTACGGCTACAGCGACCCCCGCATAGGCTTTAAGTACAAGGCCCTTGGCGACCTGGCCTACCCCTTGTCTATGGCTATCCTCTCAGGGGCCGGCTTCTACGTCGCCAGCGGGAGGCTCCTTCCAGAAGGCTTCCTGGTGGGCCTGCCAGTGGTTGTTGCCACCGAAGGCGTCCTCTTCGCGAACTACTGGAGGGACATTGACAGGGACCGCTCGCTCGGCGCAAGGACCCTGGCGCAGATCCTGGGTCCAAGGCTGTCCGCCGCCTACTATGCCGCCGTACTCTTAACTTCGCTGGCAATAGCGGCGCTGCTGGCTTTCGTAGGCATATACCCACCGCTCTCGCTCATCTCCTTGGCCTCAGCGGCCTATGCAGTTAAGCTGTTCAAGGAGTCCCTGGACGGAAGGCTAGAGAAGCTGGACTTTGAGACGGCGGTTTACTCCTACCTGCTTGGCGCCTTGATGCTCGTCGGAACGGCGTTAGAGTTTGCATGAAATCAAGCAGTGCTGTTTGTGCTGCCTGGCGGCTGAGCGGCGGCCAGCGCCTCAGCCCTCCTTATGAGCGTGCGCTCATGCAGAACCATAGCGCCTGCGGCAACATAAAGCACCAGCTGAATGATATCTATTATAGTCATGACCCCAATTATTATCAGTACAACTCCGATCGCTAACGACGCGGAGGAGGCACCGCCGAAGTTCGTGTTCAATGTCATGCTCCTGGGCGCCAGCGTTGCAAGGCCCAGGGCCAGCCCTATGACGCTGACCCCAAGCAGGTAATAGCCGAGGCCCCTCGCTATAGAGACGACCTCTGCCAGAGTCTCGTTTAGCTGAGACTGGCTCATGTTTGGGACCCTTTGCGTAAGGGCCTCTCTCAGGTAGTTCATGGCAGTCGGGGACCTTATGTAAAAGATTATAACGTAGGACATTGCGAAGCCCACTAAGCTCGCCACAACTGCCAGCGCCATCCCTATGGTGAAGAACTTAATGTCGGGCCTTACTGACTGCAAACGTGGCACCCAGTGACTTGACGTGGGAGAACTTTATAAAGGCTCCACAGGATGACGCGCTCGGTGTAATGCTATCCTATGACCAGTGTAACGCCTTTTGAACAGATATTTACCTGGGGGCCCTTGCGATAGTGGAGAAGCGAAATGCCCACCCAGAGGAGGTTAACGGGCCCTGACGAGTTCTTCGCTGCGTCTATGACATTACACGAAGTGGGCCCCAGGCTTAGCCTCTCGAGGCTTATGTCATTTGACGGTATGATTAAAGCTAGGGAGGAGCTCAGCAGAAGGATGCCGCTTCAGAGGTTCACGCCAACAGTTATTCTGCTTAAAATCATGGGCAACCTGCTCTCAAGGCCTCAATATAATGAGCTTAACTCCAGGGTTGACCAGGACATAGTTATAACGTATGAGAACGTCAACGCGGCTCTTCCAATATACAGGGAGAAGGGAAGGACCACTGTTATAGTTGTCAATGATGTAAACAGGAAGCCCGCTGAGCAGCTGTCCTTAGAGGTGAGGTCGGCCAAGGAGGGCACCGACTACTCAAAGGCCACGTTCCTCCTTGTAAACCTCGGCGTGATGGGGATAGACGCCATATCCGGCATCAGCCTGCCAGGTATAGCGTCATCGGTTGCAATAGGCAGGATCAGGAAGGGGCTCATCTATGACGAGGCCAGGGATAGGACTGTCACAGCTAACATAGCGTGGGTCACGCTTACTGTAGACCCAAGAGTGGTGGGGCCCGACGTCGTGGGCTCCTTCATGGCGGACCTGGCTAGTATTCTCTTAAAAGATAAATTGGTGCTTCAGATACTGGAGGCCTAGGGCGTTTCTCCGCCAACGGCACCTGACGGTATCAGTAAACACTTGAACCCGTTAAGGCCGCGCCTCCACGCGTAATCGTCGGCATCACCAGCACGTCGAGGAACTAATACAATAGTTACGTAAACCTCGAAACCACCATTAAGAAAGGCCCTTTTGCGAACAAAAAAGAAAGAAAAGGAGCAAAATATATATTATTTCTCATCTCTCATTTTTGACTTGGTAAGGATATTTTATATAGCATTGCGGGGGTGCCCGTATGCCTCGCCTCAGCACGGGGTTTACAATAGTTGGCGCCTACGCCCTGAAGGTTCGAAGGGCCCTCTTCGCGCTCCTAAGGGACAGGGTGAAGCAGGACAAGGAGTGGTCAAGGAAGGTTGCCTACTCCTCAGCCATGCTCAACAGGGTGCTCTACGAGCTCCTGGTCAGAAGGCTGAGGCTCGACAAGGGCGACGTAGTGAGAGTCAGGATAGACTTTGACGTGGACGACTCGTCTAAGGAGGTCGTCTGGAGATGGGATACCATGACAGTGGAGGTCTTCAGGAGGCTCAGGGATGAGGACCTGGGGCCGGCGCTGAAGGAGGTCCTAGCTAACGCTGAGAGCATATCGGCGCTGCCCAGGTACTCCCTCGTCAAGCTTGGCACGTCAATAGATGGGGACGTGCTCTACTCGCTCAACCTCAACGGGGAGGAGGTGGGCGTGATAATAGTGACGCCGCTGCAGGGCGGGGTCCTCATAAAGGGCGGGGGAGCTCTGAAGCCCACGGTGGCATCCATAAAGAGGTCTCAGGTCAAGCTCAAGGGTGGCTCCCTAGAGGAGACAGTAACTTATGTGCTGCCTGAGCTACTTCAGGAGGAGGACAGCGAGGACAAGGTGAGGCGCATAATAGAGGACTTGAAGTCAAGGCTCAAGTAATGCGACCTACGCGGAACGCTGAAGGTTTTCGTAGAGGGGCTTTGGGATAGTGAGTGTTATTATTGAAGAAGTTTATCCTTTTATAGGAGCTCCGCTTCTCACACATATGATACGACGCACGCCAAGGTGTAGCTTATGGAGAGCACAAGCGCTGACTGGATGACAATACCTATAGCCGCATGGTCAAGGGTTGCTGGTAACATAAGGAGGGGCTCAATAATCCTCGTGGCTGGCTACCCTGGGGCAGGGAAGACCACGCTGGCCTCCCAGTTCGCCTACGCAGGCGCAACGTCGGGGGAGCCCTCCCTATACGTCAGCTTCGTGGAG
>Ga0080003_1000542_pt1 | contig 24793 bp, 34 predicted proteins | sample JossMetagenome_FD_69206 | JGI IMG/M metagenome (GOLD analysis project Ga0080003, IMG submission 69206) | Hot spring microbial communities from Joseph's Coat, Yellowstone National Park, USA - JC2_E (SPADES assembly) (version 2) | ecosystem: Environmental > Aquatic > Thermal springs > Hot (42-90C)...
AAGGACATGCTTAAAGCTGCGCTTCAAGCTTCTCAAGCAAAGCGATGAGCCTCTCTAAGTCCTTCTTCTTTATTTTTATTGTAACATATTCTTCTTCCATGCTATAATAAACGCATTTTTTTCATGCGTCGCCGTAAAGTTTATAAGGGCGAAATATTATACCGCGGTATAATATTTCGCTAACTTGCTTTCATGAGCCCAAAACGAAAGGTTTATATAAGCAAAAATAAGACTGTGTAAAAGTGTTTGCAAAAGCAAACTATTTGTTTCATGCCCGCCCGCTCCACTTTTTAGCCAAAATGGACCGCATCAGCGCATCACTTGGCTTTCAGCCTACCAAAAAAGGTAGAAAAAAGAGCTGGTTTATATACCTTAAAGAGTACTACAAAAGGGAGAATTCTGAAGCCGGATTCTCTGCTAACAAGAAGCTGTTTGGATGGGAAATAGCGCAGAGGAGAGAAGACAGAATTGACAGCGCTTTATTTTGCACAGACCTGTGGCACAACATATTTAATTTTGATAGATGAACATGCCAGAATAGTGTCCCACATCCTATCTGAGGAAAATAAATTTATTTTCGCATTATTATACGGATAAACTATGAAAGAAAAATTATGAAAAATGATGAAACACAGATATATATTTCATATCTAAGGGCTTTAACAATGTTTTTCATTTTGTCAATCGTTTGTATCATTCCATTCCTGTGCGTTATTGATTGATTTACCGGTCGAAGAATTAATTCTTCGAGTCGCCTTGCGGACGTTCCAAAGGCCAAACTAATTCTTGCAATAAAATCAACTCCTTATACAACGAGCGTCTTCGAAGATTAGGGAGACCGCAATAATATATAGAGAATCACGAGGGCGACGTTTATGACCAGAATGGCCACTGTAAAGAGAATCAGCGTCCGAGTCTCCCTTGCGACGTCCTGCATTTGCGCCAGAGTTTCTTCAATCCGATAGATTGGTATATCCTTGTGATAGAATCGTGAGAAGTTTTGCAGGAAGACGTCCTTCAACTCATCATGCGCTTTAATGGCTTCGTCTCTTTCCTGAGGCGTCATTGACGCAGCCTCTTCAATCTTCGGACAAACATTCCATAATTTGTCGAACGAAACTAACATGGATTTCGTAGCCGTATCATCGAAAGTGATTGTCGTCTTGTCCTTTCCATAGCTTTTCCTCACAGGCTCGGGACTGCATAATGTTATTTGATCCCGGAACATTGTTATCCTCCAGGGGATGCGGCCGAAGTTCCCAACTGGAATGACCCTGCATTGAACCTGGTCATTGAGGAGCTCCTTAGGTAGCTGTAGCTTATTGAGATATTCTTGCCAATCATTCAGATTCTCCTTGTCTTCATAAACTAGCCACTTGTACTGGATTCCGTTCTTAACACACTCCTTGTGGTCTCCAAAGTGGCCACTATTGAAACCGCCTATGTATGAGAAATCTTTCGCTATGTTGCATCGAGCGCTTCTCGAAATATTCATAACCCCCCTCCAGTAGTTCGTGACAGTTTCGTCTGAATCGGCCTTGACGGCCTTGCCTAAATGTGATGTCAAAACTGCTACCACTGCAAAAAGAATATATCTGAACAACTTTCGCTTTGGAACATCGGATGATTTTAAATTTCCTTGAGATGTATAGTCAGATGTATAGTCCTGAGGTTTCTCAGATGGATTCTTTGGTTCAGATGGTTGCTTTATTGTCATCGACATGTAAAATGAGTTTCCAATATTTAAATTATTATTGGGCAATAATCGGTGCTGTTAATGGTACGCCAATAGACATTTGTCACCTCTCTGACGTAAGCCTTATAACGTTGTACACAAAAAGCAAACAATTATTCCGCCCAGCCATTTTGCCTAAACAGCCAGCATCATTTTGGCAACCGCCCATTCAGTGTTTACCTAAAGTTGTTAGTATGTAGGTACATAAACGAAAAGCTTATTTGCCTTAAAAAAGCTTTTTTGGCATTAACAGGACAAAAGCCCATTTATGTAATTTTTTGCTTTCAGCACATTAACTTTAACTGGTGCGCAGCCCTATAAGGAATGCAAGAACTAAAAGCTCTTCTCAGGAGAAAGATCCTGAAAACCATATATTACTTGAAGTTTAGCGTAAAAAGGGTCTAAAAGGGCAAAATTTTGTGAAAGCCAGCGCATCGATGAACCGGAAGCTCATACTATTGGGACAGCTCAATATTACCTGATGCATTCGCATTTTATATTATTGGGCTCAATTTTTCAGCAGCATCATTTAAGGTTAAATTTTCATAATTCAATGCTTTGGTATGCTTGAAGATACACTTAAAATAAAGTTTGATAAAGGAATTGCTGAAGCTGAATGCGACGATAACGTCACAAACATCCTTGGAATAGTGCACGGGGGTTTTATAACTGCGCTTCTTGACACCGCAATGGGTTCGCTGATCGAAAAGAAAGCCGTAACTGTTAACCTTAACGTGGAATTTATCGAACCTGCGTTTAAGGGCAGGCTCAGGGCTGAAGGTAAGGTAGTAAGGTACGGTAACGATCTCGTATTTACTGAAGGTGAAGTCTATCAGGATAACAGGCTGGTCGCAAGGGGTTCGGCCATATATTTTTTATTAAAGGAAGGTCAGCTCAAGCATAACAGATAAATCGAGAAAAAGCTCCGGCATTCTGTACAATAAGGGAATGTCAGCACGATTCAAAAAGTTTTTTTGAGAGCTTTCCAAATGATTAACCATGCAGGATATAATCAGCCTGCTGAACCAGGCTGTGTCAAACGAGCTAAGGAATGAAGAAAAGCTTGGCCAGCTTCCCGCTGGCTTTTACGGCATAATATCTTTAAGGCTTAAGCAGCTCAAGGTTATGGAGCTTACAGCTTCAACCGAGGAAGCAAAGCTTGCCGCAAAAGAGCTGAGGAAGAACATAACGGAGCTCGTAAACGCGCTAATGCAGATAAGGGTCAGAAAGATGTTCAACGCGCTGCTCAAAGGGGGCACAATAGAAGTCGATGAATACGAAAAACCTGTAGTTCCTGTCCTAGTAAAGTTCGTCTCTCAGTTCAACGAGCTGAGATCTTATATCGTTGAAGGTAAGACAAAGGATCTTGAACATTTTTACAAGGATGCCCCAACGGTGTACTACCTTGTGCAGTTCCTCAGCCCGGCAGACAAGTTCATGGGATCTGATCTAATTGAATACGGTCCGTTTGAAGCTGGCGACATAGCAACTTTACCTCAAGAAAATGCAAAAATATTAATAGAGAAGAATATAGTGAAGAAGGTGGGAGAGATATGAAGATACCAAGCATAATAGTAACTTACTGTCCGAGATGCAAGAAACACACTGAGCATGAAGTATCAATCTACAAGAAAGGTAAGGAAAGGTCGATGAGCTATGGCGCGAGGTACCACGAGGAAGTTAAGCACGGCTACGGTGGTCAGAAATACCCCGAGCTCAAAAGGACGGCAAAGACGACAAAAAAGGTAAGCCTCAGGCTCAAGTGCAAAAAATGCGGGTACACTATAGTCAAGGAAGGCATGCGCCTGAGAAAAGCCGAAATAGTTGAGGCAGTAAAGAAAAGGTGATAGAAGATGCCGCAGGTTAAACAGCTTATACTGACTCCCAGGAGCGCTTTCCTAAAGATCAAGTGTCCAAAGTGCGGTATGGAAAGGACAGTTTTTTCACACTCAACGCGTAAGGTTTATTGTGAAGGCTGTGGAGAACTTCTCGTGATCCCGACTGGCGGTAAAGCGATAATAAACAGCGAAGAGATCAGAAGGGTAGACTGATGAGCGTGCAGGAATTCCCAGAGGTTGGGGAGATAGTTTTAGTAACAGTTGAGAGCATCTCCCCATCGGGCGCCTGGGTAACGCTCGATGAATACAACAACCTCAGGGCGTTCCTTCCTGAAAGCGAAATAGCGAGAGGCACGATCAAGAACCTCGAAAAGGCCATAAAGCCAAAACAGAAGCTTGTTGCAAAGGTCATAAAGGCCGATAAGCAGAAGATCGACGTTGACGTATCTATGAAGCAGGTAACTCAGGAGGAGCAGAAGCTTAAAAGGATAGAGATAAAAAAGTCAAAATGGGCTGAAAGCGTTTTTAACATAGTCGCTAAAAGGCTGAACAGGCCAAACGCCGAAAAGGAGACAAAGCTCATCTCGCAGAAGTACGAGAGCCTGTATGCCGGGCTTGAAGAGCTTGTAAAGGATGGCCCTGAAGTTTTTGTAAAGCTCGGTATAGACGAAAATTTTGCAAAAGAGCTTTACAAGCTCGCGTCAGAAAAGGTTAAACCTCCGGTTGTATCGATAACAAAGATGCTTGAAATTTATAGTCCCGAGCCCGACGGAATAGAGGTTATAAAGAAAGCCCTGACTGATGCTGTAAACGAATTAAAAAACGGAAGAGCGGAAATAAGGTACATAAGCGCGCCAAAGTACATGGTAACATATTATGCTGAAAATTATAAAGAAGCAGAAAAGGGGCTGAAAAAGCTTGCTTCGGTTATATCTAAAAAGCTTGAGGGTAAGGGTTCTTTCAGGCTGATAGAGTGATGAAAAAGTACATAAAAAAATGCCCGGTATGTGGCACCTATACTCTTAAAGAGATATGTCCCAAATGTGGTAACCAGACGAAGATCGCTCATCCGCCCCCTTTTTCTCTCGATGATAAATACATGGAACTAAAAATAAAGGGCAGCTCATAGCTGAACTCCTTTCCACCTTAACGACAAGGGTTACCCTGGGTACCAATTGTTACTTCCTTTTAACGGAAGCTACTCTGTTGTAAATTACCCAATCCTCACCAGTAGATCAAAACTTTTGTTGATTTTTATGATGTTTTTGCTATCTTACTAGATTTTAAATGCAATCTTTGCCCTAAAACTTTAGGCAAGGCTTAGTAAACCATCAAATTGCCCTGATTAACATAAATCATCATTTTATGCTATAAAAATAGCGCTTTAAGCCAAAAATAAAGCATGGTCTAAACTAGTGAAGTTATCTCATTATGTTTAAAGTAGAAGCTATCTGAATATTGTAACGTATACGTTAGAGATTAAAGCTTCAATCATTAATAAAAACTTAACATACTGAACTGTTACCTTTTCCCTTTTATAGTTAATAAAAACCCATATGTTGTATAAAAGAACTGCAACTGGTTATCATCCTGTAAGAAGTCTCTATGGCCCACCTCTTTCTGAACACCCTTCTTATAGCTTTAGGCTTAATGTTTGTGTTCGTTGCGAAAACTAAAAGCTCGTTTCTGTCTTTAACAACTACAATCCTAAATGTTGCCTGTTCATTTTTATTTTTCCTCTTGCTGTTCGTTTCGTAAATTATCCCAATCTTTGAACTTCCCTTTTGTCCTCATTATGAAATTTATTCCTTTTGCTTTAAGGTAATTTATTATATCAACTGTGTGCTGCATCTACAAGCAAAATTTTGACCTTTGTGCCAAGCTCAAACGCTTTTGATAGAAACCTTCTTACGCGTTCAACCTTGCTTTCGTTATTTACAGGCGTAACCGCAACTGTTAACTTTTCGTCTCCCATAACAACAGCTGCCGTTGAGAACTGCTGCCCGTGTGCCCTCCGGTCCCTCTTGCTCTTTGTATGACCTGGCGCCCAACGCTCCTAAAAATAAAAAGAGTTATTAGTTAGAAGCTCCAAACTCCAAAAACGTGAGCTCTGAAGATTTAGAAAAGCTTGCTAATTTAAGGTCAAGGGTAGAGGAAAAGCTAGAAGAGCTTAAAGAAGAAGAAACTTTTTACATGGACATTCTTAACGTGATAGACAGCATACTCAAGAAAGAATCTTTTGTTAAAGCCGTGCAGATGCCCATTGAGGGTAAGAAGGAGCAGGAGGCAGAGGTAAGGGAGATCAAGAGGCCAAAGGACGGACAGCTCCTTGGGCAGGTCCTGATAACAAAGGATACAGCGATCATAAAACCCAACCCAGAGCTTAACTTAAGGGCCGAGGTCCCGCCCTTCAGGTCCTTTTTCATAAACAAAATCCTTGAACAGATGAAGCAGAAAGACAAAGCTGAAGAGAGCAGCGGTTCTCTAGAACAGGGCAGATCGCTCGATTACACCATAGAGATCAAAGACGGGATAATACAGCAGATTATCATAAAGAATTACAGGACTCAGACAAGGCTTAACGAGATAGTACACGCTGTTATCTGGACTTTCTCAAGAATGCTTGAAAAATCCTCTCAACCCCAGCAGGTTTAGGCCAAATCTGGTTTTTATAAATTAACGCGCGTTTTACAAATCTTTTATTTTATCGTAGAGTTCCTGTAGATCTGTATAAAGCTCTTTCAGCTTTTTATCGTCAAGCGTGTAAAGCTTTTCGTAAACAGTGCTCTTTAACTTTAAAATCATTTCAATAACCTTAACTCTTTCGTTTGGGTGAATCTTCTTGTTCAAAAAGGAGTTGAGCGCCTGTAGACCGTCGTCCCTCATCTTCTTTCCTTTTTCAGTGATAGAGTACATTTTTTTACCGTTCACCACTTTTTCTTTAACGAGCTCCTGATCTACAAGGAGTTCAAGCGTCGGATAGATGATTCCCGGGCTTGGTTCATAAATACCGTGAAACTTCTGCCCTATCTTCTTTATTATTTCATAACCATGAGCCTCTCTATCGTATAAAGAGTCAAGAATCAGAAGCTTTATCACTCCCTTGTTTAGAAAGTTCTTACCGGTTTTTACCATCCTAAAATAAAAACATAGAGCTTTTTATTAAATTTTTTCTATTTCCTACGAAACCTTTGTGCCAGGTGGCATCTCTTTGTCAGTCGTCAAAAGAGAAAGGTCTGTTTCGTTAAAAGCGGCCAGCAGCATCACTTCTGAGGTATACCCTGCCATAGTTTTTGGTTCCAGGTTTGTCACAACTATGACAGTTTTGCCTGCTAGGCTTTCAGGTGTATAGTACTTGCTTATGCCAGCAACAGCCTGTTTTGTTCCCTCTTCTCCAAGATCTATAAGGACCCTCAGCAACTTTTTCGAATTTTCTATCCGGTAAACTTCCTTTACTTTTCCAACTTTGATTGTAATTTTTTGAAATTCATCAAAGCTAACCCTTTCCATATGTTAATTGTTTGTTAAAAACAATTAATAAAGACTTCGCAGTTTGTCACGTGCACCCGTTCAATTTATGAAGAATTCAAAATTTTGAAAATAATAAGTTCAACATTAAACATAAAATTTTTTTCTATATTAAAATAATTAATATTTTTTCAGTTTATTTTTATAAAAATTATTATATTACGCTTTTATGAAATAATGTTTAATAAATTATAATACATTTCAAAAAATTGAATGAGCACATCTGAAAAAAAGAAAGGCGATCCAACGGCAGTTGGCATATTTTCATACGGGTTTAGCCTGTTTTTTCTCTCACTATATGCAATGGGCGTCTATCCCTGGGCAGAAAGCATAGTAATGATAGCTCCAGCTTTGCTCTTTGGAGGGCTCTTCCTTCTCGTTGCTGCAAACTGGGAATACAACAACGGCAACACCTTTGGCGCGACTGCTTTTGCAACTTATTCAGCTTTTTTCCTGACTTTTTCTTTTGCACACATAGGGCTTTTTACTTTCAAGTTTAACGGCATAGAAGTGGCACACCTAGTCGGGATGATGGCCGTCGCGTTTACAATAATGACGTTTGTTTACTGGATAGGTAGCTTCAGGATGAACCTTGCCCTCAACCTTACACTTTTCTTCCTTCTGATAACGTTCATACTTTACGCAATCCCTCTGACAACACTGACATCGTCGATGACCACTATGATGGGAGCTTTTCCAGGTTGCCTAAAACCTGCAGGTTATGCAGGCTTTATAGACGTCCTTTTTACAATCTGGGTAGGCGCAGCAACAGTAATAAATGACAGATGGGAGATGTCCGGAAAGAAAGGTCCAGTTCCGCTGTTCCCTTTTTCAAAAGAAAAGAAGCAGTAATATTAAATGTTTTTTATTTTTGTCCCTGATTTCTGCGCCAGTAAAATGGCTGCTGCAAAAGCTCCTCTTTCTGCGTTGAGTTCCTTTTCGCTCCATGCTGCTATTATGACATCCCCATCTTCCAGCTCTTTTATGCCGTTTCTGAAAGCGCTATCTATCTCTGGATATTTATCAGTTATGCACTCTATTGAGGGGAACCATAGCTTTCCCTTTTCGTATGTCAGTACCATCGCTCCCCTGGCCCCTAACCTTATGGCTTCATCCCTCTCTTCAAGCCCTTTGTAAACCATTCTTGAAGCGTTCTTTACTATAACCCCATACAGGTTTTCGTAACCCTTTAGAGCTATGTTTCCTGCCGGGTACAGTACTTTTTTTGTTTCGTTTAAAATCCTTTTACCCTTTCCCGTAAGCTCTGTTCCTTTTCTGCTCCTCCTGATCATGCGCTTCTGCTCAAGCCTGGTGAGCAGCTTTCTCACATACCCTTCACCCAGCGAGAGGTTCTTCGATATACTCTTCCTCCCGAACGTTCCCTTTTCTAGCATGAACAGTACCCTTAACGTGTCAACGTTCTCGACAATTTTTGATATAGATTCTATCCCTTCTTGCAAATCCTGTATTTTATTTTAAATAAGGAAATATATAGGTTTTTAATCTTGAGCTTCCGTTGCTGACACGTCATCCTAACCGCGAGGCGAGGATTTCCTGTTTCCTTCAGGAATCTTACTATACACTCCCTCATCGAATGGGACTTCCGCCCCTTAACTCCCATAAGGTTAAAACGTGTAAATAAAAACACAATCCCGAGCTTAAATCAATTTTAGAAAGGTTTTTTCAGTAGTCAAACTCTCCGACCATCTCAGAAGATCCGCTTGCCAGCTCAATCCTCTTTTTACCCTTACCTATCTCATAAACTCTGATCACTCCAAGTATTTCCAGCTTCATCAGTTCCTGGTAAAGCTTTTCCTTCGTAAGTTCGTTGTACCTTTTCTGAAGCTCAGCAAGCAGTTCATCATCTGTCAATACTCTGTTCTTCTCCATAGTTTCCACAATGGCGTTCCTGAGCGGAATCATATTATACATTTAAGGACAGAATATAAAAGCTTATTTTATAAAGTTTCAGAAAAAACAAGAAACGCTTTTAAATATCGAAACCGATAACGTTTTCGATGTGGAACTTTATGCTTTATAAATACAAGATCAAAAAATTTGGAGGGTCGAAATGGATAATTCTGATGCTCCTGTCAAACGGAGAAAAAACTGGGGCTGAACTCATGAAGGAAATAGAAAAGCTTTCTTTCGGTTTCTGGCGTCCTTCCCCCGGTACCATCTACCCGACCCTTTACAAGCTTATAAAAGAAGGTTACATAGTAAGGCTTGAAAACGGAAAATATGCTCTGAGCGAAAAGGGAAAGGATGAAATAAAGGGTTTTGAACCCATAACTGCAGAAAGCTTTACAGTGGATCATGTGCTTGACCTTCTTGAAGGTTACATTTACTACCTGAAGGATCTGGATAAACAGGAGATCTCGAAAAGAAGGGATAAGATAAAGGAGATAGCAAAGAACCTTGAGGTGCTAGCAGAATGAGCCAGCCTGTAGTAAAGGTCAGCGGGCTTACAAAGATTTATCCCGGAGGCGTGCTTGCGGTAGACCACATAAGCTTTGAAGTTTATGAAGGAGAAATATTTGCGCTGCTGGGACCAAACGGCGCAGGAAAGAGCACCACCATAGGAATGCTGACAACGTCTCTTAGGCCCACGGAAGGCGAAGCCATCATAGCCGGTTATAACATAAATAGAGAGCCATCCAGGGTGAGGTCAGTTATAGGCGTTGTCCCCCAGGAGTTCTCTGCCGACGAAGACCTTACAGGCTGGGAGAACATAACGCTGATAGGCTACCTTTACGGGCTTCCAAAAGATACAGTTAAAAAGAGAGCGACAGAGCTTCTTCAGACGGTCGGGCTTTATAACGTAAAGGACAAAAAAGTAGAAACTTATTCTGGAGGAATGAGGAGAAGGCTGGAGATATCGATGGGGCTTATAAACAGGCCACACGTACTCTTCCTGGACGAACCAACGCTGGGGCTTGACGTTCAGACAAGAGCCGCCATATGGGAGTACATCCTTAAGCTCAAGAAAGATTATAACATGACAATCTTCCTGACGACTCACTACCTTGAAGAGGCCGACGCATACGGGGACAGGGTCGCAATCATAGATCGGGGCAGGATCCTCGTAATAGGTAAACCGGATGAGCTCAAAAGAAGCGTCACCTGGGACACGCTATTCATAGAGGTTAGCGGATCATACGATTCAGCAAAACAGGCCCTCGCATCTTTACCTCAGGTAAAGGACGTGAGCTTTGTTGACGGTCAGATTGTGATAAAGGTTGCAGATGGACCTACAGCGATACCAGTTGTCGTCAGCGCCATAAACTCGTCGGGGCAGGAGGTAAAAAGGCTCTCCCTTAACAGGCCATCTCTTGATGAAGTTTACATGTACTATACCGGCAAGAGCTTGAGGGAAGAATCAATGTCAAAGGAGGAGGCTTTTGCTCTCAGAAGGACGCTCAGGAGGGCAAGATCATGAGCGAAGGCAGGTTGACCCCTCTTCACGGCCTCTGGGCTCTTACAAACAGAGAGCTCAAAAAGTGGTACAAGGAACCTGTAATACTTTTGCTGAGCCTTGTGCAGCCAATTCTCTGGATAGGAATTTTTGGGAAAGCCATGAACTTTGCCAGCATGTTCAAGAGTGCGTCCCTCGAGATCCCGGGGCTAACAGTGCCCAAACAGATAATAGACGAGATTGGTTCACTGGTTCTCAAGCAGACCTTTGGAACAACAGACTACTTTTCCTTCCTTGCCGTCGGCATGCTTAGCTTTATAGTTCTTTTTACTTCGATGAGCAGCGGAATGACCATAGTATGGGACAGGAGGCTCGGCTTCCTCGGGAAGCTCCTCACAACTCCTGTTCCCCGTGGGTCGATAATAGTATCAAAGGTAATTGCTTCAATAGTTAAATCTCTGGTTCAGGCAACTATTATACTTCTCATTGGCGTCCTGCTTGGCCTCAGGTTTGCTTTTGGAATGTTTGCGCCAGTAGCGTTCATCATAACTTATCTTTCGCTTTTTCTCCTGTCGTTTGGCTTTTCTTCTCTATTTCTTATGCTGGCTCTGAGGTCAACTAGGTGGGAGACGCAGATGGCAATAATGAACCTGCTCAACTTGCCGCTGCTTTTCTCTAGCAACTCCTTCTATCCAATATCATCAATGCCATGGTGGCTCAAGCCTGTAGCTCTTGCCAACCCCCTTACCTACGCTAACGCTGTGTCCAGGTGGGCCCTGCTCGGAATAACTCCACAGGTCAGCTTGATGCTTTCCATGATTTACCTCGTTGCTTTTGCAGTAATATTTACAGCCCTTGGTATAACGCTTTCTTGGCGTTATCTTTCGCTCTGATCTGTTTTATTTTTCGGATAAACTTTTCCCTGCAGATAATTCTTTATTGCGGCAAAGTATATGTCCTCTTCATAGTTTACAGATAGTTCAGCTTCAACGTCTCCGTCAACTACATAGTCTGAGAGCCCCCTGATCAGAACTATCGGCCTGCTTTCGTTCGATTCCCCCATTATCGGCTGAGCCATGGTGGCCAGCTGGTCAGCTATCGCTCTTTTTGTAACCTTCAGCTTTTTACCGAAAAGGTCTTCGGAGCCCCTTTCGTCAACGATCGGCAAGATTCCACTGTAACCTATTGCTATGCCAGTCGTCCCCTTTCTCGTTGGGTATATCCTGCTGTCGGTAACAACCACTCCAACCTTTACCCCGTATCTGTCCATGACAAAAAGCCTGATCTTTCTTGCAGAAGCGTCAGGGTCCTCTGGATAAAGCACGACGTACCCTTCCTTTATGTTGGACTTGTCTATGCCTGCGTTTGGCTGCAGCATTCCTTTTACGCTTGCCATAAATATTCCTGCGAAGCTTGGCATAACAGCTTCGCTTTCCCTCAACACGAGCTCAGCTATTTTAGGGTCGCCGCCGTTGGCTTTTGCAAGTTCATAAGCTTCATCAGTTGGAACAACATCTTCGAGCCTGTAGAACCTGCCTTCTGAAATCGCCAGATACTTGCCCGAAACCGCCAGCACATCTCCGTTTTCAGGGTTCAAGCCCGCTTTTTTAAAGAACGTTTCAATTCTGCTGTAAATGTTGAACTTTTTGCTTTCTTTTTTCATCCTGCACGAAATCAGCTCTACCTTTATCATAACCTATCCGAATGCACGCTGCTTAAAAGCGTTTTTTGTTCATCTTTACCAGAGACCCAGTCTGTAAGGGCGCGGTAGTTTACTTTTTCAGCAATAAACAAAAAATTGCTTTACCAGAGCTAAAAATAGAATCAGTATGTTAACAGCTGAAAAGGTTAAGCTTAAAAAAGGAAATACCTGTTTGATTTTTTACATTATTTTTTAAAAATATTTGAGCAATATTTAAAAAAATCAACATATGTTCAATCTTTATGACTTCGGTTGACGATGAAGAACTGATAAAGCAGAAGATATTAAGGCAGCTGATCTCTCAAAAATCTGCTGCTCAGGAATCTCAGGCTTATGAAGGTCCTGTTGTTTTAACTGATGAAACTTTTAAAGATTTTATATCAAAGAACGAGAACGTTGTTGTTGATTGCTGGGCAGAGTGGTGCTACCCCTGCAGGGTGGTCTCGCCAGTAGTCGATGAACTGGCAAGAAAGTACAGAGGAAAGATAGCTTTCGGAAAGCTGAACGTCGACGAAAACCAGATTACGGCGATGGAATACGGAATCATGAGCATCCCAACTCTCCTGATATTCAAGAACGGTCAGCTCGTGGATCAGATAGTTGGAGCGCTTCCTAAAAAGTTGATAGAAGTTAATATATTACGGGCTCTAGGTGTATGAGTATGAGCTTAATATCAGAAGATGACCAGGCAGTACTGAAAGAGGTTTTCTCCAAGAGGCTTCAGAACCACGTAACTCTGGCGGTGTTTACAAAGAAAGAGAACTGTGAATACTGCAAAGAGCTTGTTGAGCTGGCAAAAGAGGTTGCATCCCTCGATCAGAGGCTCAGCTACGAAGTGTATGACTTCGATGAAAACCCTGAAAAAGCGAAAGAATACAACGTTGAAATGGCGCCAGCCCTAGGTTTTTCTGATGGAACAAAGTATAACTTCCACTTTTACGGCATACCGGCAGGATATGAGTTTAACGCTTTTATAGATGACATCATAGACGTCAGCAGGAATTCAACAAGGCTTGCGCCGAGCACGATAAACAAGCTAAAGACGATAGAACAGGACGTAAAGATCCAGGTTTTTGTTACACCTTCATGTCCTTACTGTCCAAGGGCTGTAAGGATAGCACATCAGTTCTCTATGACAAACCCCAGGATAAAGGGCGATATGGTTGAAGCCCTTGAATTTGAAGAGCTTGCAAACGAATACGGGGTCATGTCAGTTCCTCACATCGTGATAAACGGCTCCTACGTTTTTATTGGAGCTGTTCCGGAAGCCCAGTTCCTGAACTATCTGTTTGAAGCGCTTGAAGGGAAAGAAACCCAGGGACCCGTTGAAGGCGGAGAGGTCTCAGGGATCTAAATTTTTAAGATCATCGATAGAATCTACATCGATAAGAGAATTTTTATCAACCTGTTCTACAGGCACTAAATAAACGCTCTTAATGTAGAGCAGGACCCTTTTTACTTCATAATCTCCAGCTTTAATCATCCTTCCGCACGCATCCAGCAACGGTTCTTTTCTGTACCCCGCATGTATTACTTCAACTCTTCCATCAGGCCAAAGCGGAACTGCCGCTTCTGTCCATATTTTTTCAAGGTAAGAGTTCATCGTTCTGAAAAACTCGGGAGAAACCAGAGGCGAATCTCCAGATATTACTATCACGTTAGAGCTTTTTGCGGCTTCAGCACCACTGCATAAACCTGCAAGAGGGGTAAATTCCTTTAAACTGTCCATTACAACTTTAATTCCAAGCCTTTTAGCAATTCTGTCATAGCCATCTTTCAGCTCCTTAACCGTCATTATTGCTTCTTCTGCGCCGCTTTTTACTGCCGCTTCAGCGACCCTTTCAAGCATGGTTTTTCCCCTGTACTCGTAAAGGAGCTTATCGCTCCCAAACCTGCTGGCCCTTCCTCCCGCCAGTATTATTACAGAAAACTGCATAAGCTTATATTATGGCTTTCCTGCTAAAAACCTTTGCAGCCAGTTTTATCTTTATCGATAATGGGGCAAAAGCCCTTTATGTAATTTTGTGAACTAAGTGATATATCCCTCATAAAATGACAGAGATACGCTAGCTCGCTCTATAAGCCATTACTAAAAATGCTAAATGACATCGTTCTAAACAGCATAATAGTTACTATTGAAACGCTAACATACAGGAAAAGCATTGCCGATAAATTAATAAGCAGCTCACATGGGTACCCAGTCCTTAAGGACTTGGTCTCAAGTGAAAAAAGATGAACCGTAAGCTCATACTAAAAGGTTGGGACAGCTCACGAGTTTTAAAGGATAAATCTTAGGTCTTTTAAATTATAAACATGGGAGTAGACCTCTCCCCACTGATAGAAGAGGGTTTAAAGCAGGATATACAGCTGGATAACCTTAACGGTAAGAGGCTTTCGATAGATGCTTACAACGCAATCTACCAGTTTCTCACGACGATAAGGGGAGAAGACGGGTCCCCGCTGATGGATTCTCATGGGAGGATAACGAGTCATTTGAGCGGTCTTTTTTACAGGACAGTCAACTTTATAGAAAAGGGGCTCAAGGTCGTTTACGTTTTTGACGGAAAGCCTCCCGAACTCAAGGCAAAGGAGATAGAAGAAAGGAGAAAGACAAGGGAGGAGGCACTGAAGATGTACGAAGAAGCCAGAGCCCAGGGGAACGAAGAGCTTATGAAGAAATTCGCTACTAGAGCTGCTTTCCTTAAAAACTACATGGTGGAGGATTCAAAGACGCTGCTTGATCTGATGGGGGTACCGTGGGTTGAAGCCCCTTCCGAAGGAGAAGCTCAGGCAGCTTATATGGCAGCCCGGGGGGTAACATGGGGATCTGTCTCACAGGACTATGACTCTCTGCTCTTTGGCTCCCCAAGGCTCGTACGAAACCTTACTGTGTCAGGAAGGAGAAAGCTGCCGAACAAGGATGTATACATTGAGATATCCCCTGAGATGATAGAAACAGAAAAGCTTCTGAAATTTTATGAAATAACGAGGGAACAACTCGTTGACATCGGAATACTCGTGGGCACTGACTTTAACGTAGGAATAAAGGGAATAGGCCCGAAGACCGCGCTCAAGCTGGTAAAGAAATACGGAAAGATCGAGAACATAAAGGAGGTTCCCAGCCTTTCAGAGTTTCTCCCCCCGGAAATTCTGTCTGAGGTAAGAAAGATATTCCTGGAACCCCAGGTGAAGGACGTTCAGGGGCTTGAATGGAGGCAGCCTGATGAAGAAGGCGTGATAAAATTTCTCTGTGACGAAAGGAACTTTTCCGTTGACAGGGTTAAGAACGCGCTTACAAGGATAAGGAAGAGGCCTGCCGCGAGTTCCCTTGATCAGTGGTTTTAGTTCTAACGCTGAGCTGGTTCAATCTCTGATAAGAGATGGATACATTAAGAGCCAAGCAGTAGCCAGAGCCTTCCTTGAAGTCGACAGGGCTGACTTTGTATGGCCTGGAAGCGAAAAGCTCGCATATGTTGATGAACCTCTGGTTTTGGGCGATACAGGTCAGACGATTTCGGCCCCCAGCATGATCGCGATAATGCTCGAAGCGCTTGAGCTGAAAAGGTACGAGCACGTGCTTGAGATAGGAACAGGAAGCGGCTACAGCGCCGCGCTTATATCTAGGATGGTAAGCCCCGGTTCAGTAGTAACTGTCGAGCTCAGCTACAGGCTTTACCTGTTTGCCCGTAAAAACCTGGAAAGGTACAACAATGTAATCCCGGTACTTGGTGATGGCAGCAAGGGCTTTCCGCCTTACTCAAAAGAAGAGCTTTACGATAAAGCTGTCATCATGGCAGCAGCGCAGAAAATACCGGATGAACTGCTTGCGCAGGTAAAGAAGGACGGCTTTGTTCTTGCGCCGGTAGGAGGAAGGGGTTATCAGGACCTTATAAAGAGGTGGAAAAATGGAAGGGAGGAGAGCTACGGGGGCTGTGTATTTGTGCCACTGAGGTCTCTTTGAACAGCTTTTTCAGCAAATAACTGAATTTTCCATCTTTTTACCAGAGACCACTTCCGTTAGGGCTGGGTAGTTTACGAACAGCACTCACCGTTTATCGTGCTGTTTATCGATCAACTGCGATTTTTTAAAAAATTGAATTAAAAGTTTATTTTACCACGACTTGTAAGTATCTGGTGAGATGAACAGGACAGTTTCGGTTAACAACGGTATAATTGTTACGATGAACGATAAAAGGGAGGTTTTCAGCGGTTCAATCCTCATAGAAAACAGCAGAATAGTCCAGGTTGAAAAGGGCGTTTCAAGGTTAAAAGCAGATGAGGAGATAGATGCTACGGGCAGCATAGTTACCCCGGGTTTTGTCTGTTCTCATACTCACCTTTATGGAATACTTTTGAGAGGGGCTCCGTTAAAGCTTAAACCCCCGAGCGATTTTACCCAGAACCTTCAGAGGATATGGTGGCCGATGGATGAAACCATGAACGGGGACGACGCTTACATCAGCGCGTTTACAGCTTCTCTCGAGCTTCTGAGGAGCGGAACCACGACATTTGCCGACACTTTCTCTGGCCCTAACGCAATAAAAGGAGTGCTCGACATGATAGAGAAAGGCGTGCTTGAAGCCGGCATAAGGGGTTTCATATCTTTCGAAGCCACTCAGAGAAGAACCAGCGAAGAGGGGTTTGAAGGTCTGAAAGAGAACGAGAGGTACATAAAGAAGAGCAAAGATGAGAGGATGAACGGTATGGTGAGCATCCACGCTTCTTTCACAGTTCACGACGATCTTCTGAAAGCCGGAAAAGAGCTTTCTGATAAACATTCTGTTCCGATAACGATACACACTTCAGAGGGAAAGTGGGACCTTTATCACAACCTTGAAAGGTACGGCAAGAGAACTTTTGAAAGGCTTTACGACCTGGGAATACTGGGCAAAAGAACGCTCGTAGCTCACGCCGTTCAGGTAAACGAAGATGAGCTCAGGCTCATATCCAGCACGAGAACTTCTGTAGCCCATAACGCGCTCAGCAACATGCTTAACGCTGTGGGCATAGCTCCGGTGCCTGAAATGCTCGGCATGGGGATTAACGTAAGCATAGGCAACGACGGCTACATATTTGATACGTTTGAAAACATCAGAGCAACATACCTGATACACAAGGTTAACAAGCTAGATCCTAGGGTCATGAGCTTTCAGCAGGTTCTTGAAATGAGCACCATTAACGCGGCAAAGGCGCTTGGCATAGATGACAGGCTCGGTTCGATAGAAGCTGGAAAGCTTGCTGACGTAGTCATCATCAGGCCATCAGTCAGGCCAACGCCTCTTAACTCTGGTTCTGCTTACGGTTATCTCGTAAACTCGGTTAACGGCAAAGACGTCGACACCGTGATTGTCAACGGCGAAGTTCTTCTTAAAGGTGGCAGGTTCGTAAAGGTTAACATAGAAGAGGTAAACAAAAAAGCTGAAAAAATGGTTGCTGACTACTGGAAAAGGCTCGAAAACGCATCTGAAAAAGTAGAGGTTTTGGGCCTCTGATTGGCTATAAAATTCATAAAGGCTTTTAAGTAAGTAACTATTCTTTCAATAGGTGAGAAAAGTTGCCAGACGGAACTGTCAAGTACCTGATAAAGCTGAAGTTTACAATAGAGGGCATAGTTGAAAAGGCTGACATTATAGGCGCTATATTTGGACAGACTGAGGGCCTTTTTGGTTCAGAGCTTAACCTTAACGAGCTCCAGAAAAACTGGAAGATAGGCAGAATTGAAATAAACATGCAATCGAAAAACGACAAGGTTTTTGGCGAGATCATAATTCCCTCTTCTACCGACATAGTAACTACCGCGCTCATTGCGGCTATGGTTGAAAGCGTCGAAAAGGTTGGCCCGTGCGATGCAAAGATTCAGCTACAGGAAATACAGGACATAAGGGAAGCAAAGAGAAAGCAGGTAGCGGAAAGGGCCAAGGAGATACTTAAGGAATGGTACATCAAGTCCGCAAGCGAGGGGGAAAAGATCCAAAACGAAATATATGAAGTCCTCAAGCCATACAAAGTCCTGGAATGGGGGCCTGAAAAGCTTCCAGCCGGTCCTGAAGTGAACAGCAGCGATACAATAATTCTGGTTGAGGGAAGGGCCGACGTTATAAACCTCCAGAGGGCCGGTTACTATAACACGCTGGCGCTCAACGGCGTTAAGGTGCCTGAAAGCGTCGTTCAGCTCAAGGGCAAGAAGAACCTGATAGCTTTTCTTGACGGAGACAGGGGAGGGGACCTCATCCAGAAAGAGTTGGAACAGATGCTGGGCGACATACCAATATACAGGGCTCCTGCTGGCAGGGAGGTCGAAGAACTTACGCCTGCTGAAATAAAGAGCATACTAGAAGGGAAGCCAGCCAAAGAAGTCGTCCTGCCGGAGATAGATGCGTCTCTCCTTGAAAAGATAAAGTCAATATACCCGTCAATAAAGGAAACGCTGGAGGCTGTAGTCCTTGATAAAGATCTTAACGAAATAGCAAGGCTTCCGATAAACGAGCTCATGTCAGCTCTTGATAAGCTGAGCGAAGGAAAGCACATCATCCTTGATGGCATAGCTACACAGAGGCTCGTTGACAGTGCAAAAAACTTAGGTTTTGTTACTATCGTAGCTTTTAAACAGGCAGAAGGAATCAACGTACCTGAAGGAATTAAAGTTTATACTTTTTCCCAGCTAGGACTGGGTTAATTTTTTGGGTAGGTAGAGAAGTCCTTCATCTGGATCTCCAAGAGAAACGGCTGAACCCTTCAAGAAGAGAATCCCAAGGTACGCTATCGTTGCGGCATCGGCTTCGTGGTCGTTCATATCATCCCCGCACCCTTTTATTCCAAGTTTTTTGAGCCCATCTATCAGCCCTTTCATGTTCTTCTTCCTCGGTATACCAAGAACATCCTGAACGCCTCCAGGGTAAGATTCAATAACCCTGAAGCCGAGTGAGACGAGCTTCTTCGACAGTTTTATACCCCTTTCAGTGAGCATCCTCATCGGCCCGAGGGTAACTGGAAAGAACTTTATTCCCATCTTCCTGAGCTCAACGTCGCACGCTCTGAAGTGCGGCCCGTTCCTGTCATCTATATCCTTCCTCCCCCGCGGTATGCTCAGGGGCGCATCGATAACTATTACATCAGGGTCTTCTTCCAGCGCCATCCTTATTATGTCTTCATCAGTATAAACAGTAACGTACCTGCATTTAAGAAGCCCATCTAAAAGGGCTAACCCAGTTTTTCTTTTTACAGACCCCGCAAGGTCTACTCCCATGCTAAGGCTGTTCGTCAGCCTTCCACCTTTTGTAAAGGCTGTGCTTTATCTCAAGAATGTCAAGAGCTTTCCCCACTATAAAGTTAACCATGTCTTCTACGCTTTTAGGTTTCGAATAGAACCCGGGAGAAGCTGGCATTACAATGGCCCCCGCGATCGAAACCTTCAGCATGTTCATAATATCGATAGTAGATAACGGCGTTTCCCTGATAACGAGCAGCAGCTTTTTTCTCTCCTTTAGATTGACCATTGCAGCCCTCGTCAGCAGGTTGTCAGCTATACCGTTTGCAACCGACCCCAGAGTCCTGATGCTGCAGGGAGCGATTGCCATAAAGCTGAAACCGCTCGAGCCGCTTGCAGGGGCTTCATCTATATCTTCTTCTCTGTAGACCTTTTTTGAAACTTTTTTAACCCTCTGGTATGCATCTTCAAGCTCGTACTCTGATGTCTTCTTCGCAGCTTCTGTAAATATTGTGTGAACCTCAACTCCGCTCCTGTTAAGCTCTTCAGCAAGCCTTACGCCGTAGATTATCCCGCTGGCTCCTGTTATTCCCAAAACTCCTTTCAATCTAACTGCTTTATAGCAGAGTAGAAATTAAACGTTTTCACTTAAAAATGTAGCTGGCCAGGAGGAGAACCACGAGAAGCCCCATGAACACTCCGTAAAACACCCACATCATCTTCTTTTCCCTGCTCTGCGCTTTCAGATCTTTGTCCCTGCACTCCTTGCTGCAGTATATCTGTCCTTCAGGAATGGCTTTCCCGCAGACCTTGCAGTGAGAATGCGGTGGAATGTAAAGATCCTTTGCCCTTTTTCTTTTTTCCTCAGATTCGCTCAAATACGATCATACTTCCGACCTTCTCTCCATATAAGGCTTTCTTGATTTCTGTGGTTCCTGTTCCTGTTACCAGCGTCCTGATCTTGGACCTTTCGATTATCCCTATAGAAACTTCGTCAAGAAGCTCGTATGTACCGGCTTCAGAGGACCCCTTTATTATCTTTTTCAATTCTTCGACATCAACCATTTCCATAAGCCTGGCATCAGGGTACTTCTTTGGGTCCCTGTCAAAGACGCCTCCAGCTTTTGTTGAATTTATAAAAAGGTCAGCCCTGAGGTGTTCAGCTAAAAGGGCAGCAACTGCGTTGGTGCTGTGCCCGGGGGATAGCCCTCCAGCAACCGGTATCTTTTTTATCGACCACGCTATGTCAGCTTCTCTGAGATCTGTTATAACCTTCGGGTAAGAATCCTTCATGCAAGACATCAGCAGCTTTGCGTTGATTCTTGTAACGTCTATCCCTATCTCGTCCAGCACATCTTCTGTTGCTCCCAGCTTCCTCCCGAGCTCTATGAGCTCCCTTGACCTTTTGCCCCCTCCCACGACAAGTGCCAGGCTGTTCCCATCCTGCACGTACCTTTCAAAAACAGACGCAAGTTCAATGATCCTTTTTTCTGCTCCCGCTTCGTCAAAAACGCTTCCTGAAATTTTAACTACTGTCTTCATCTGCCCTAGTAGAATGTATAAAAACGTTTTAAAATTAACGTTTCTGTATTTTATCAGGATAACTGATGCAACAGCAGTATGATTCGGTTGAAATTTATAGAGTTAAACGGCTACTTAACGAGCTATCTAACGTTACAGGTCGAGGGACGGAGCTGATATCCCTTTACATACCGCCAAAGCGACCTCCTTATGATGTGATAAACCAGCTCAGGGATGAATACGGCACGGCTTCAAACATAAAGAGCGATCAGACGAGGACGCACGTTCAGGACGCGCTTACTCACATCATGCAGAAGTTGAAGCTTTACAAACAGTTCCCGGAAAACGGGCTCATAGTTTTCTGTGGATACGTTCCCTCACCCGAAAACCCAGCAAACGAAGAGCTGAAGTACTATGAAATAGTGCCCCCAAAACCAGTTCCAACCTACCTTTACAGGTGCGACGATCACTTTCATTTAGACATCTTAAAATCGCTTTTAAAGGAAGAAGACCTTATAGGCGTAATATCGATAGACCTCTCTGAGGCTGGCTTCGGTATAATCTCAGGTGACAGGGTTGAGGTAATTGAAGTTATAACCAGCGGAGTTGGCAGCAAACACAGGCAGGGAGGACAATCTGCAAGGAGGTTCGAAAGGATCAGGGAGAACGAGATAAACGACTTCTTTCACAGGGTTGCTCAGCACGCAAAGGAGATCTTTATAGATACTTACAGGGTAAAGAGGCTGATAATCAGCGGTCCGGGCATGTCCAAGGAAGACTTCTACAAGGGTGACTACCTCGATTACAGGCTAAAGCAGGCAACCATAGGTCTCGTCGATACAGGCTACGCAGGAGAAGAGGGCATAAGGGAAACTCTCGAAAGGGGTGAAGAGCTGATAGAGGGTGTCAGGCTTATAGAGGAAAAGAAGATAATAGACAGGTTTCTTTCTGAGGTTTCAAAGAAGGACGGGCTTGTTGTTTACGGGCTTCAGCCATCAATACAGGCTTTGAAAGAAGGTAACGCCGACAAAGTAATATTATCAGAAGACATCAACACTTTAAGGCTAGAAGCTGTTTGCAAGAACTGCGGCTATACTTCTGAAAAATTTGTAAGCGGCACAGATCTTTACAAAGAAAAGGCAACTCTGTCACAGCAAATATGTCCCGTTTGTGGCAAGAGCCTCTGGAACATCAGCGTTCAGGACGTTGTGGACTACGTTTCAGACCTTGCAAAACAGGTTGGCGCAAAGGTCGAGATCGTTTCTTCGCGTTCAGAGGCAGGAGTGATGTTTAAGAACTTCGGCGGCATTGCTGTGATGTTAAGGTATCAGAAAAAATGAGCATACCAACAAGATGGAATCCAGATATTGAAAAAGAGATAGCCAGAGAATGGGAAGAAAAGAAGCTCTACAGGTTCGTCAAGGACAGCAGGCCAGCTTACATCATAGACACTCCACCTCCTTATGTTAACTCCCCGGTTCACATAGGTCACGCCTACACCTACGTATACATGGACTCCATAGCAAGGTACAAAAGGATGAACGGCTACAACGTTCTTTTTCCGCTGGGCCTCGACAGAAACGGCCTTCCAATAGAGGTGCAGGTGGAAAAAGAGCTAAAGCTGAGCATCAGGAACACTCCCAGGGAAATCTTTGTCCAAAAATGCAAGGAGAAGCTTGACGAATACTCTGAAGCTTCCAGCAGATCTTTCAGGCTTCTTGGCATAAGCTTCAGTTCTTATGAAAAGGGATACAAGCTGGGAGATATGTACGAAACCGATGACCCTGATTTCAGAAAGCTCACCCAGGACATCTTTATAGATTTGTATAACAGGGGCCTTGTGTACGAGAGCGAAAAGGTTTCAAACTACTGCCCTGACTGCAGGATCTCCCTTTCAGATGCCGAAGTTGAGTACGAAGAAGAAGTTACTGGCCTTTACTATATAAAATTCAGGCTCGAGGACGGCTCTGATGTAGTAGTTGCGACGACAAGGCCAGAGCTCCTCAAAGCCTGCAAGGCCATAATCTATAACCCTGAAGACGAAAGGTACAAAAATCTTAAAGGGAAAAAAGCAAAGGTTCCTCTGTTCGATCACGAGATACCAATACTGCCACATCCATACGCAAAACAGGACTTCGGCACAGGCCTGGTCATGATATGCAGCTACGGCGACAGAGGTGACATGATGGTCTTTAAAGACCTCGGACTCACCCCGACTTTTCTCATAGACGAAAACGGGCTCATGAACGAGAACGCTGGAAAGTACAGCGGCCTCAAAGTAAGGGAAGCGAGGAAGAAGATAGTGGAGGACCTCAGAAACGCGGGCTACCTGGTTAAAGAAGAAAGGATAAAGCACGAAACTCCCATATGCTGGAGAAGCAAAACGCCAATCGAGTTCATACCGAGGAAGGAGCTCTACCTCAAACAGGTTGAGTTCAAGGACGAGCTCAAGAAGCTTGCTGAACAGATGAAGTTTTACGCCCCCGAAAGCGCTGAGCTACTCTTTCGCTGGATAGATTCGCTTACCGACGACTGGGTTATCTCAAGAAGAAGGTATTACGGGACAGAGATACCCCTGTGGTACTGCAAGAACTGCGGTTACGTCTATGTACCTCCCAAGGGTAAGTACTACGTGCCGTGGAAAGAAAAACCGCCTGTAGAGAAGTGTCCAAGGTGCGGGGGGACAGAATTTGTGGGCGAAACAAGGATCTTCGATACATGGTTTGATTCGAGCAACACGCCTCTTTACATTTCAGGTTATTCTCATGACAAAGAATTTTTTGAACGAAATTACCCGGTAAGCCTGAGGCCTCAGGGCAAAGAAATAGTCAGGAGCTGGCTCTACTTCACCCTTTTAAAGTCCTACCTTGTTACGGGCAAACCGCCTTTTAAAGACGTGTGGATCCACATGCACGTAGTGGACGAAAAGGGATACAAGATGAGCAAGAGCCTCGGTAACGTGATAGACCCCATGGACGTGATAAAGAAGTACGGCGCAGAAGCGTTCAGGACATGGGTATTTCTCGAGGGTGATATAACAAAGGACGACGTAAAATGTTCTTATAACAGGATCGAGAGCGCATCAAAGTTTCTCACAAAGCTTCTGAACATATCAAGGTTCATACAGCTGAATTCAAAGGAAGCCTCTATGCCTGAAAACATATCTTTATCAGATCGTTGGATACTCTGGGAGTTAAGGTCCCTCGTAAAGAGCGTCAGAGAGCTCAACAATTCCTATTATTTTAACAAAAGCTTCACAAAGATAAGGGACTTTACGTGGTTCCTTTTTGCTGACCATTACCTTGAAATGGTCAAGCCCAGAATCTACAACCCTGAATATTCTGAAGAAGAGAAGCAATCAGCCTATTTTACTATGCGCAAAGCTCTGGACGTAGTGATCAGGTTAATGTCCCCATACATACCGTTTATAACTTACTACCTTTACAAGAACATCTACGGTAAGAACGTTCACCTGTCTTCTTACCCTGAAGAATCAGAGGTTCCGGTAAAGGAAGACCTTTCAGCTTACACTGAGAGGATCGTTGAGTTTAACCATTATGTATGGAACACCAAAAAGAGCATGGGCCTGAGCCTTAAAGACCCGATTGACGTAAAAATTCCTGAAGAACTCAAGCTTTTTGAAAAGGATCTTGTAGCTATGCACAACATCAAAAGTTCCGAGAAAAATCTAAAAGCTTAAAAACATACACGGTTAACATTTTTTGAAGCCTCGGTAGCTCAGCTGGTCAGAGCGTCGCCTTGGTAAGGCGAAGGTCGCGGGTTCAAATCCCGCCCGAGGCTAATAAAGCTACAAATCCTTAACAAACTAATCAAGATCAGATAAAAA
>Ga0080003_1000546_pt1 | contig 24717 bp, 25 predicted proteins | sample JossMetagenome_FD_69206 | JGI IMG/M metagenome (GOLD analysis project Ga0080003, IMG submission 69206) | Hot spring microbial communities from Joseph's Coat, Yellowstone National Park, USA - JC2_E (SPADES assembly) (version 2) | ecosystem: Environmental > Aquatic > Thermal springs > Hot (42-90C)...
TCTGTGTTTATAAGGTTGTTTATGCGCTCAAAGCTTCTCTTTTGATCTTTAAGGTCACTAAGCGTTGAATTCAGCTTCTTTTGCATCAGCAGGTTTTCCTGCTTTAGCTTTAAGAAATACAAACCTATGCTTTCTTCTGTAGCATTTTCAAGATCTGCTTGAGTGTAGACTTCAAGCAAGTTGTTTACATCATCATGCGTGGCATTTACCGTATTTTCAAAAGCGTTGGCAGTTGTTAATAGCTCTTCGGTCATAGATTGAAGCTCTTCTTCTATGCGCAGTGTTTCTTTTTCATCGCATAAGTAGGCTATGATTTCTCTTGGTGCCATGCCTAAAGATTTTGCGGTTAAGATAAACATCTTGTGGTAGTTGCAAGGAGTAAAAACTGTGTTTGTTTCTTTCATTGTTTTTATTGTTTCTGCTATAACTGAGTTAAGGCTAATGGGTTTTTTCATACTTTATCTCACATTATAACACTACTTTACATAATCTATACAACTTTGTCAAACAAAAATTTCTAATTTTCATTCTCCTTGTGTTTTTTGATGTATATTGGCAGGAATTAATAAAGGCAGTAGTAACAAAAAAGACAATTCTAGAATATCCGAAATAGATTTTATACAGTCAAGCTTTACCCACTGTAAACAGTCAACTAAATTAAGCCAACTTGGATTAACAAAATTAAGCCACTATTTTTTATGATTCTTTATCTATATCAAAATGTAAAAATGATATAGAAATAATGCTAGAAAAGCATGAGGAAGTAGCTCAAATTTTCAAAATAAGAAAAATTTGAATTTGGTATTAACAAACAGCAACATGTTACTACTCTCAAGTAGCAACTCAAAACGACAGTATTAAATCATGGCATAAAAATAAAAATTTTAGCATAAAAGTTTTAGCAAAAAAAGTTCAGTACACAGCACTAGGCTCACTTAAAGAGAAGTTGAGAAACAACATCTCAAACCTAGTGTTGCTGCTTAAGAACATAGCTACCACAAAAACTCGCTCTTTTTGCGGCTGTGTAAATCAAGACCTAGCACTCTCAGATAGAGAGTGGACTTGTCCTATCTGCGGCACTCACAACAACAGAGACAAAAACTCAGCAGTTAATGACGTTCTTTATGCTGTGGAGACAACCACAACAAAAAACCTACCACTGGACTGGTGGGAAGTTACGCTTGAGGAGTGGTTGGCCTCTACACGGATATTTGGGAGTGGTCCCCATATTCGTGTAAGCCATACCACGATGAAACAGGAAGCTCTCTGCTTGAAGCGGAGAGGAAGTCACTACACTGCAATCCATACTAATATAAATCAAAAAAATGCAGTAGAAATTAGAATTTTTTGACTTGACAAAAGGACGCGCCTTAATGTAAAAATGAAAATAAATACCTTCACAGTAGGTTAGAAATATAAATATAATGCCGATTCTATTTAGCAGTATTGTTGTTTTGTTATTTTCTATGATAGTTGCCATCATAGGCAATATTATAGGCATTGGAGGTGGCATCATGCTACTCCCCTTTTTTATTTTTTATCTACACCTAAATTCCATAGCTGCTAGCGGATTAAGTCTTTTTACAATTGTGTTAAGCACTATTGGCGGCACATTCGCTTTCATCAGACAGAAAACAATTAATTACAAATTATTTTTTATTATAATTAGCTTAATCATTCCAGGTGTGATAATTGGTTCAATAGTTAACAAATTTGTAAACACTCAAGAATTTAAAGAGATTTTGCCTATATGGGTGATTTTTATAGGTACGTTTTCTTTGATAACTGCAAAAAAGCAACCTTTAAAAAATATTAATAATTCGGGGAATAATTCTATAAAACACAGCAAGCTTACAAGTTTAGTATCGTTTGTTTCAGGCTTTGTTTCTGGCTTTTTTGGCGTAGGTATAGGTGCAATAATGGGAACTTATTTGGTAGTAGTAGAAGAAATTTCTGCAAGAATTGCTTTTTCAACATTAATTATGGTAATGACAATTACTTCATTATTCGGTTTTCTAGTACACTACAAAAGTGCTGGATTGGACTTAACATCCTGGATTATATATTTAATTCCTCTATCTTTAGGCGCAATTTTAGGATCACAAATAGGTGCATATATTTCAAAAATATCAAATATAAAAACTCTCAGACTATATCAGGGTTATATTATACTGTCCTTAGGAATTTCTTTATTAATAGTTAACATATTGAATATTATAAAAATTTGATTTTTTCAGGATTTGTCAACTTTTTTGTTTAAGTCTACCTTTTTTTAAATAGCATTTTCATAGGTATTTACCTATTCTATCCTCATATTTCGTTGAATAATAATTTTACGAAAGATTTATACCATCTTTACCAATTTTTGACAAAATCCCCCCCCAAAAAAACAGTTATAAAAAAAGCTGCTAAGAATCTATGACAGTTCTGATTGTAGAATACGCTTAATAAAACAAAATCTCCACAATCAAAACTCTTACTTACTACGATGGACCACCGGGTCCTATCCTAGGTCATGGTGGTGGCCCAGGCGGACCTGGGATAGGTCTTGGCATAGGTCCTGGTGGTGGACCAGGCATAAATGCATGAGGTGGAGGTAATGGTCTAGGTCCTAAATTAGGAGGTGGACCAGCAGGTCCAGGTCTAACTGGAGGCGCCGGCATAGGTCCTGGTGGTGGCCCAGGCGGTCCTGGTATAGGTCTTGGTCTAGGCAGTGGTCCAGGCGGTCCTGGCATAGGTCTTGGTCTAGGCGGTGGTCCAGGATGATATGGTATGTAATACCAGTAATGCACATAATAACCTATAGGTGGTGGAGGTGGTGGCCTATGAATCCAATAGCCCCACCTAAAGCCTGGTGGCGGTTGTGGAGGACCACTTAGAAAAATACGGGGTATAATCATTCCAGTATAAACTGGTTCCCATGGCCCCCAATAATATGGAGAATACATTAAAATACCATTATACCACATATAATACATGTTATTGTAGCTGTAATAATATACGTACCCTGGTACTGAAGGCGTGTAGTAGGCATTTAACCCATTGCCTATACTGAAAGCAAACCTAGGTGTTTCCATGTTAATAAACATGCCAGCATTTGCATTTGGCGGTTTACTAAAATAACTAAGTGTCCCTATAAAGATTGGAATCAATACACCTAAAACATATTTTTTTATTCTTAGCATATCCACCTCTTTTCAAGATAAGCATTATTTACCAAATACAAAAACTGTTTATAAATTAAAAAAACCATACCTGAATTTTTGTTTTATAATATATAAGTAAAATGCAGGTAAATAATAAATTGCTTTGATGTAAAAACTTGTTGTGGTTTATGAATACAAAATAATTAATTATTGAAAAGAATCAAGTTTCTTAGTGTATACGCAACGGCTTTTGCGTAAAACAAAACTCATTTTGGCTTTACACAAAATTTCAGCTAACTGGAGTTATTCTTTAAGCAACTGTTCTAAAAACAAGCTATTTACATCGCCAAGCTGTAATGTGTTTTTTCTACTTTTTTTGCAAAACACTGTTTAAAAATACAAAGAAAAACAAAGCAGCAAAAATAAAACTCTTTTAGACGAAGTCTTCTATTTTTATAAAAAGACTGTCAAATGTCCGTGTAATAACATCATTATTCCAATTATTATCAAAAACACTCCAATAAACTCACTCACAAGCTTTGTTTTGAATACAGAAAATGCTTTTAAAAAGGACCCCATAAAAAGCGACGCAAATAGAAACGGTAAACCTAAACCTAAAGAATAAACAAAAAGTAAAAGAGATGCCTGTATAGTGTTATTTATATTCATTGCCATCGTTAGAATGGATGCAAGAACAGGACCAACGCAAGGACTCCAACCAAATGCAAACGCAATGCCTATTAGAAAAGACGCAAACAAACGACCTGTGTTGTTGCCTACTAATTTTCTGATTGAATCGTTAAAATTGTAGCTTTTTTCAATATTGTTTTTTATAAACTCAAATACTTGTTAAAGCTACAATAAATTCCTAAAGGTAAGGGGCATTTAAATTCCCCACCCTAGAGTGTAAAATACCTCCAAATAATTGGGAGGTAAAAATTGAAGGAGATTGGTATGTACTACACAGTTCAAACACTTATGGGTTTGGGTAAAAATGTTTCTCAAATTGCTAGGGAATTGAAAATGGATAGAAAGACAGCAAGAAAGATAATCAATAAAGTTAAATCTGGCAATATTGAGCCACCCTTTATTGAAAGAAAAAGCATTTTGGATAACCACAAAGATTTCTTACTTGACTGCCTTCAAAACAAACTAAGCGCACAACTTATGTATCAAAAGCTTTTTGAAGAAAAAGGGGTTTCAGTCAGCTACTCGACTGTAAAAAGATATGTAGCTAAACTAAGAGGGCCAGACTTTCCCTATATGCCAGTAATCACACCTTAGAGGCCCAAGAGGCTCAGGTAGACTTTGGTTATGCTGGTTATTTTGAAAAAGATGGCAAAAGGATTAAACTGTGGGCATTTTGCATGACTTTATCTTCAAGCAGATATGCCTATTATGAGCTTGTAAGGGACCAAAGTGTACCCACCTTCATACAATGCCATATAAACGCTTTTTAAGTTCTTTGGTGGAGTTCTTTCAAACAGTTAGCATAGACAACTTAAAATCAGCAGTCTTAAAGGCAAGCTTTTATGAGCCTTCAATACAAAAAGAGTATGCTGCTTTTCTTAGCTACTACAGCTGTGAGCCAATAACCTGCAGACCAAGAACGAAAACAGATAAAGGCAAGGTAGAATCTGGCATAAAGTATGTCAAAAACAATTTCCTAAAAGGTCTTGACACGAAAGACTACTTTGAAGCTAAAGATAGCCTAAGGCACTGGATTAACAATACATGCAACACAAGGCTCCACGGCACAACAAGGAAAGTACCAAAAGATGAGTTTAAAAACATAGAAAAAGCGCATTTAACTCATTTGCCTATTAAAAGATACGAACTGCTTGATATTCAAAAAAGAACCGTTAATGCCTATGCTCATATATCATACAAATACAACTTTTACTCTGTGCCAAGAGAATATATAGGTCAGGAACTTACAATAAAATCAAATGGATCTTTAATTAAAATATACGACAAACACCTAAGAGAAGTTGCTCTACACCAACTGTGTTTATCACAAGGAGAGTTTGTAACAAATACAGCCCACAACCCAAAATTAAAAAACTTCTTATCAAGGCCTTACGAATATGAGCAAAAGATGAATGAAATAGGTGAAGATGCCAAAGACTTCTTTTCTAGCATCAAAAACCTAAAACCCAACAGCTATACTAGGACAATCTCTGGGATTCTTCACCTTAGAGATAAATACAACAATGAGATTATAAACCAGTCTTTAAAAAGAGCAAGTCTTTATGGAGTATACAACTACCTGTCCATAAAGAAAATAATAGAAGATGGTTTATATAAAAACAGCGATTGTTTTACAAGTATTCTAGCTGGAGGCTTTGCAAACGATCTTTCTATCTATGATAAGCTCACAGGGGGCTCTAAGTGAGACAGACAGTAAAAGCTAACACAGCTAAAGCTTCAAGGTATCGCAAAGTCTATTGAAGCAAGAAATGCTTTTGCCATAGAGTCTAATTTAAGCTATATAGACTTTTTATCTTTACTGCTGGAAGATGAATTTACCAATAGACAGTCTAACTCCTACAAAAGGAGATTTTTAGCCTCAAGGCTTGATATTTCAAAAACTCTTTTGGACTATGACTTTGCCTACCAGCCAGAGCTTAACAAAAAACAGATAATAGACCTTTCTTCCTGCAGTTACATAAAAGAAAAGAAAAACATCGTATTTATGGGAAACCCTGGCGTTGGGAAAACCCACCTTGCAAATGCTCTTGGCATAGAAGCAATTAAGTCAGGCTATAAGGTTTTAATGATACACACAAGCGATCTGTTAAACAAGCTCTTGAGCGCAAAGGGAGATGGAACTTACTACAATGTGCTAAAAGAACTGCTTGATGTTCATTTACTCATAATTGACGAGATAGGCTTTAAAAAGATAAACACAAATGCAGTTGATGAGTTTTTTGAAATCATAAGAAGGAGGTATGAGAATGGGTCAATTATAATAACTACAAACAGACCATTTGAAGAATGGGCTAATGTGTTTGGTGATGCAGTGCTTGCTTAGCGTAAATCGCAGATAGGATTATACACCACTGCTATGTTTTTAGGATAACAGGTAAAAGCTATAGGATGAAGGAGTTGATGGAAAAGTAAACAAATAAGGTGGGGAAAATAAACGCGCCAAAGGTGGGGAATTTAACTTGACTTTAACATTTGTGTCTAAAAACTGCCTAATCATATCTTTTGCTTTTGCTTCTGTAATATTTTGACTTGGATATTGGGATTGACCAAAGCCTTTCATCATTGGACCAGGACAACCACCATAACCATACGGTCCAGCAACGGCTAGACTGTAACTTAAAAACACACCTACTAGAGCAAGAGCTACTCTTTTCATAAAAAACCTCCATTCTAAGTTTAGTTATAATATAATAATCTTACAACAAAAGTCAACAAAAAAATCACATCAATGTAATTAATTTTGGAATAGATTTTGCTAATATATGATTGGGAGGTAGGCTATGAAGTGGAAATACTTAAGTTTAATAAGCATTGCTTTTATGCTTGCTTCATGCTCAAGTGCTCAAATCAAATCAAATTATGAAAAAATGCCACAATATGTAAAAGACCAGCCATCGGTAGAAGAAAATAATAAAACCGCTTTAGGATCTTTATGGAGTGATAGTTCTTCTAGTCTTGTTGGTGATATAAAAGCTTCACATGTAGGTGATTTAGTAACAGTAATTGTAAGCGAACAAACGGCAAGTAAAAATACTTCTCAAACACAAACAAGTGAGTCATCCAGCACAAATAGCGGCCTTACAACTTTACTTGGTATGCAAAATCGCATTTTCAGCGCTCTTAATTTAGCAAATGGCGGCAGCAACAATCTATCAAACTTCGGAGGCTCAAGTAGCTACAAAGGCACTGGCACAAACCAATCAAGCAATACACTAACAGCAACACTAGAAGCAAGAATTATTAAAGCATTGCCTAATAACAGGTTTTTTATAAGGGGCGAAAAACAAGTATATACAAATGGAGAAGAAAACACAGTAGTGTTAACGGGAATAATAAGCAAATACGATATTTCAAGCTCAAATACAATTGATTCAAGCTTGATTTCTGATGCTAAAATATATTATAATGGCAAAGGTGTTGTAAGTGATACACACAACATAGGGTGGCTTGCGAAATTATGGCAACTTATAAGACCTTTTTAAAACTTTTAGTATTTATTATAGTTCTTTCATACGGTATAGGCGCTTATGCAACTGATGTTAGGATTGGAGACATTACAAATGTAAGAGGCGTTAGGCAAAACCAACTTGTAGGATATGGTCTTGTAGCAGGACTTGCTGGCACAGGTGATGGCACAAACGCAAAATTTACAATACAATCTATTATCAATATGCTAAGAAGATTTAATATTAACCTGCCTCCTGCACTAACAGCAAGTTTACAAACAAAAAATATTGCAGCCGTAATGGTTACTGCTAACTTACCACCTTTTATCAAGGAAGGCTCTAGAATAAATGTAAACGTGGCTTCTATAGGCGATGCCAAAAGCTTGCAAGGTGGAACGCTTCTTATGACACCGCTTATTGGAGCAAATGGGAAAGTCTATGCAGTAGCGCAGGGTCCTTTGTCAATTGGTGGTTTTAGTTTTGGCACAGCAGGGGGCAATGTAAGGCAAAATTTTCCAACAACAGCTATAATACCAGATGGCGCTTTGGTAGAGCGTCAAGTTGAGGTTGACTTATCTGGCATGGATAAATTGTACTTTGATTTAAACCATCCAGATTTTACTATGGCAAATCGTATACAGCAGGCAATTAATTCACATTTTAAACAATACATCGCACACGCTAATGATTCAGGTAGTGTCATTGTAGATGTTCCAGATTTTTATAAAGGCGATATAGTAGGCTTTGTATCTGCAATAAACCAATTAAAAGTTGAAAACGAAGTAAAACCAAAAGTAGTGATAGACGAAAGAACAGGTACAGTGGTAATTGGCGGAAATGTAACAATAAATCCCGTTAGCGTATCACATGGCAACTTAACTGTAACAATTAGCCCAAACAAACAGGTGTCGCAACCAGCACCATTATCAGCTGGTCAAACAACTGTTACGCAAAACCCTACTATTACAGTAAATCAAGAACAAAGTCATTTTCTAAACTTTTACAAAGGTGCAACAGTAAAAGATCTTGTTAACGGCCTAAATAAAGCTGGCGCTACACCAAACGATATCATTGCGATACTTGAAGCATTAAAACAGGCTGGGAGTTTAAATGCATCGCTTGAGGTAATGTAAATGAATGTTGATAATATAACTATAACAAACAAAACGAATAATAATGATTCAGAAAAACTTCAAAAACTAAAACAACTATCAAAAGACTTTGAAGCAATCTTTATTGATATGATGCTTAAAGCTATGAAAATTGGCGAAGATGATACACTGGGTAATTCTGCAGAAAACAGCATATACCGGTCAATGTATCAAAATGCGCTGGCAAATCAAATTGCTAACACAAGTAGTTTTGGTATTGCAAGTTTAGTATTCAACGCTTTAAAAAAGGCCGTAGAAGACGACACAAAAGCACCAAAAATACAAAAACCCATACCATTAAATCAAAACAATTATGTACCATTTAAGGTAAACTTGCCAAAAGATATTCTAAATACAGTAAAAAAAGCTTCTACTATATTTAAAGTACCAGAAAAACTCATTTTAAGCGTTATAAAAGCAGAGTCTAATTTTAACCCAAATGCAGTCTCTCCTAAAGGTGCAATGGGGTTAATGCAGCTTATGCCGCAAACTGCACAAAGTCTTGGCGTAACCAATGCCTTTGACCCTGTGCAAAATATTATGGCTGGCACAAAATATTTAAGCAGTTTGATTCAAAACTTACAAAGTGTTCCGCTTGCTTTGGCTGCATACAACGCAGGACTTGGCAATGTCAAAAAATTTGATGGCATACCGCCATTTAAAGAAACTGTTCAATATATTCAAAAGGTAATTTCATACTATGAAAAAGCTTAAATTTTTATGCTATCATCCGATACATATACTAGGAGGTGAAAAATGAAAATATCGGATATATTTGGACCCAATATAGATGCTATAACAAACCAGAAAAAAACTCAAAAAAATGTACAACCTCAAAACGCACAAATTGAAGAGACAAAAAACAAAAATGCACCACAAGATACTGTAAATATATCTCAAGCAGCCAAAGTATTATCCAGCTTAGCTAACTTTGAAGCCAATCACCAAAAAAATCTTGAAGCAGTCCAAAAAGCTTATGAAAACGGCACATATAAACCAGATTTGACAAACCTAGCAAAAAGCATACTAGAGGAAATAAAGAATGGATAATTGCCTTAACGATTATTTAGAGGCTTTAATAGCAAACTATGAGCATTTAATCGAATTGTCTCTCAAGGAAAGAGCATATTTATAACTATGAATAGCAATGGTCTCTTGAATATTTTAAAAGAAAAAGAAGATTACTTAAACGAATTAAATAGGTGTCTAAATCATATAAAATCAATAGGGACGCAAAAGCTTCACTTATCAAATTATAAAAGTAAGATAATAGAATTATCAAGCAGATTTCTTTTTGAAAATACTATAAATGCAAAAATTGCTCAGCAACACTTAGCATTTTCACATTCTATACTAAATCTATATACAAACTATATTCAAATTAATCAAACCTACAACAAAAAAGCTTATTTGCCATACAAACCAAGTTTTAATAGAGTGGTCTAGTAACGCAAACTTAAAAATCTCTTTTTATGCTACCTGAATGTAACCATCTATGCCTAATTTGTAGGCGTATTCTAGTATTTCATTCCATTGCCTAGATATCAGTTTTTTTGAAATCTCTGGATAGTCAAATGCTTTATAAGCAGGAAAATACTGCCTCATTAGGGAAATTATTGGGTTTTCTATATAATTTACTACCCAATCCAATACTCTTTTTGAGTTATCAATATTATTTGGTAATACTAGATGTCTAATAATTAAGCCCTTTGTAGCCAAATTATTTTGCAAGGTTAAAGGACCTTTTGTTTCTTGCATCTTTAAAATAGCTTTTGTTGCCACTTCAAAGTAATCAGCTACGCCCGAATACCTTTTAGCTAAATCGTTATCAGCATACTTTAAATCTGCTAAGTAAATATCCACATAATCTTTTAAAAATTCTATAACTTCAGCTTTATCGTAGGAGCTTGTGTTGTAGCATATGGGTATAGTAAGGCCTTTTTGCCGCGCTATATAAATAGCTTTACATATCAAATGAACAAAATGAGAGGGTGTTACTAAATTAATATTATGTGCTTTGCGATTTTGCAAATCTAAAAAAATATCTGCAAGGGCATATATGTCTACAACTTTATAAGCACTTTTAAGCTGACTTATTGGATAATTCTGACAAAATACGCAAGCCATATTACAGCCTGCAAAAAATACTGTTCCGCTGCCTAACTTGCCGCTAATTGGGGGCTCTTCTCCAAAGTGCAAGTTAAAACTTGCAATTTCAATTTGATTTTTCGTCTTGCATAAACCTTCTTTTTTGTTTCTATCTACTTTACAATTTTTAGGACATAATCTGCAAGAATTCGACACTAATTTTTCTATATCAAGCAAACCCTAACCACCTCATATAATCTTCAATACCAGCCTCTATATCGTATTTTGCAACAAAACCCATTTTGCTTGCAGCTAAGCTTACATCTGCTAAAGTCTGATCTTGATAAAACTGCGTGTAGGGATTTTTAATATAATCTGGCTCAAGGGTTGTTCCCAAAACCTTATTTAACACTTCAACGATTTTATTAAAACTTGTAGGCTTTCCAGTACCCACATTATAAACACCAGATGGCGCTTCCATTGCTCTTATATTGGCTTCTACCACATCCTTTATATAAATCTGATCCCTAAACTGCTCTCCAAATTCAAATATTCGAGGTTTTTTACCTTCCTTCATCTGCAGAGCCAATTGGTAAATCATACTTGCTGCTTTGCCTTTAAAAGACTCCCTTGGTCCATACACATTAAAGTACCTTAAGCCTACGCACTCTAAATCGTAATTTTCTACATACTTTTTCGCCATATTTTCTAATATATATTTTGAAAAAGCATAAGCATTCTTTGGTTCTCTTTGCGAATTTTCGCTCATTGGTATTGTACCTTTACCATAAACACCAGCACTTGATGCGTAAATGACTTTGGCTTGAGAGTTAATAGCAAACTCCAAAACATTGCGAAAACCTTCAATATTGCTTCTTAGCATTTCTTTATCATCTGGGTATGTTGTGTCTGTATTTGAAGCTTCATGAAAAATATAATCAGGCTCAAAATCTAAGTAATGCTCCCAATCCATATTTTCTTTAGAAATATCAGCAACTACAACATCGCCTTCAAAACCTTCTAAATTTTTATAATCACCCTTAGAAAAATCATCCACAATGGTTATGTTATCAGCCATTTTCTGCAGATGAAGAGCAAGATTTGAGCCAATAAAACCAGCACCACCCGTAATTAGTATATCCATAAACCCTCCATAAATAAAAAAGGAGAGGTTTTTAAAAAACCCCTCCTTCACACAAACAATTGCGCTTTTATTGTTTTTTTGCGCACTAATATTACTTAATACCTGCCATTTTCTCTAGCATATCTGTGGTTACAGATTTTGGTCGCTCAATTGCATAACCCAGTGCTCTATCCCAAACTAGGTTAGCAAGAACACCCAACGCTCTTCCGATTCCAAATAGTACTGTGTAGAAATCATACTCTACAACACCATAATGCCACTGGATGCATCCAGAGTGTGCATCTACATTTGGCCATGGATCTTTTACTTTTCCAAGCGAAGATAAAATCGGCGGCACTACTTCAAATAGCATAGAAACCACCTGGAATATCGGGTTATCTGGTAAGTGCTTTAGTGCAAACTCTCTTTGTGCCATATAGCGTGGATCTGTTTTTCTTAGAACTGCATGACCATACCCTGGTATTACTTGACCGCTAGCTAGTGTTTCTTCTACGAATTTTTTTAATTCCTCTTTAGTTGGAACCTTTCCACCTAATTTTTTATCTATGGTTTCCTGGATCCATTTTAGCACTTCTTGGTTAGCAAGACCGTGCAATGGACCTGCAAGCCCGCACATACCAGCTGAATATGAGTAGTATACATCAGACAAAGCAGATGCTACAAGATGAGCAGTGTGAGCCGAAACATTACCACTTTCATGGTCTGAATGGAGTATGAAATACAATCTTGCAACATCGTCATATGGCTTATCAATGCCCATCATGTTTGCAAAATCACCACCTAAATCAAGATCTGGGTTTGATGGAATATGCGTATCACCCTTGTATTTCATTCTGTAAATGTATGCGCCAAGTGAAGGCAATTTTGCCATTAAATCCATTGCATCTTCATACATTGGCTCCCAAGCGGTGTTCTTGTTGAATTTGCCTGCGTTGTAGTAGGCTGCAAATTTTGACTCTCTTTGCATTGCCAAAATACCTGCTGCAAACATAGTCATAGGATGTGTATCCCTTGGCATAGCCTTAAGCGTATCTTTTACATACTCAGGCAAAGCTCTCCTTTTTTTAAACTCTTCTGCTACTTCTTTAACTTCTTTTTCGGTTGGAATATCACCTGTAAGCAATAGATAAAATTGGCCCTCTACATATGGCATTTCAGCGCCTGGCACTTTGGGCAGTTTTTCTAAAACTTCAGGAATTGTGTATCCACGAAACCTAATGCCTTCCTCTGGATCCAGATAAGAAATATCTGTTACCAAACACTTGATGCCTCTCATTCCACCAATAGCCTGCGAGATAGTAACTTCGTCAATTTTTACATTACCAAACTCTTTGAGAAGTTTAGTAGTGCGTGGTCTGTGCTGAGCAATTTTCTCAGCTAGTTTGTCCTTCAAAAAAGACATATAAAACCTCCTTACATAAAATTTCTAATTAACAATTTACTCTAACTAAACTGTTTGTCAATATGACTCTATCCAAATTTGTAAGCAACACCAAAACCACCTCTTGGGTATCTCCATGTAATATAATCGCAGGCAATCCTGCAAGTGCCGCATTCCACACATGCATCGTAGTTTATAGATAATTTTTGCTCTTCTTCATCATAAGAATAAACGCTAGCTGGGCAAACATAAGTACAAGGCCTACCCTGACACTTTTTGCAGGCTTCTGGATCACTTACACCAAGATGAGAGCCTTCTTCGTCTACATTATAACCTACTAAGTATAATTTATCTTCAATTCTCATCCTAATTTCCTCCACAATGTAAACATATCTTTTGCCAAATTCCAGTAACCAAACTCTTTCTTTACCTTATCTTTGATATTTTTAATCTTATCGGGTTTTGATACACCATCTACATTGTAAATGCTGTACATTGAATCAATAATCAACTGCGGGTATTTTGTTAATAAGTAACGTTTTTCTTCAAGTAAATGAGGCAAGTTTCTGTACATTTTAAGGTCTTTTAATACAAAAGACTCTTCCATTTTGGTTTGGTATGCACTCAATGCTTTTGCACTAAAATCATTCTTATCTTTTGCTTCTAAATAGGTTCGTGCAGCGAGTTTGCCAGATTCAATTGCAAGGTTTGAACCTTCTCTGTGTACACTGTTTACAAGCATAGCAGCATCGCCAACTACCATCAAACCATCTGTATATAATTTTGGCACAGCATAATAGCCACCTTCTGGTATCATGTGAGCTAAGTATTCTTTTGTCTCACCACCTGCAATTAGCGGTGCAATTGCTGGGTGAGTTTTAAATTTTTCAATTAAATCATTTGGGTTTACCTTATGTTCAATTAAATCCTCAATTATAGTACCTACACCTATGGATAATGAATTTTTATTTGTGTAAATAAAGCCCATAGATTCCATACCTTCAAAATATGGACCTGTAATTTCGATTGTAACGCCATCTGAATCGCTTGATACGCCAAATCTGTCATTAATTACATTTTCTGGCAAACCGATAATTTCTTTTACGGCTAATGCCACTTTATTTGGAGTGATTTTTTCTCTAAGACCTAAAGATTTTGCAAGAAATGAGTTTACACCGTCTGCTGCTATAACACAATCGCAGTACAAATCACCATCTGGTCTATCTGTTCTAATACCAACAACTTTGCCATTTTCAACAATTGGGTCTTTTACCACTGTTTCATTTATGATTAATGCGCCAGCTTCTTGGACTTTCTGAGCAAACCACTTATCAAATTTAGCTCTAAAAACGCTAAAGCAATTGTATGGTTCCTTGTTAAATTTTTCGCTTTTGATACCCGTAGAAAAGACAGAATCCTCTGAGATAAACCACATCTTCTGCTCGATTATGTGCCTTTCTAATGGGGCTTCTTTGTAAAATTCTGGGATTAAGTCATCTAAAGCTTTTCTATAAAAAATACCGCCCATTACATTTTTCGAGCCAGGAAATGTGCCACGCTCAATAATCGCAACATTAACATTTGCTTTAGCTAGCACATACCCTGCGGCCAAACCAGCTGGCCCAGCACCCACTATAATAACATCAAAATCCTTCTTTCTCATATCTTCACTCCCTATTTAACCAACTTTTGTTTGAACATTTCTGTCATTTTTGGTAATATCTGCAAACAATCACCAACAATCCCATATGTAGCCACTTCAAATATTGGTGCTTGAGGATCTGTATTTATTGCAATTATGATATCCGAGGATTTCATACCCGCTACATGCTGCACAGCACCAGAAATGCCTGCTGCAATATAAATTTTTGGGTGAACTGTCTGACCAGTCTGACCAACCTGTCTTGATTGTGGCGCCCAACCAGCCTGAACCACTTTACGCGACACGGCCCAGGTACCGCCTAGTACATTTGCTAAATCTTCAAGTAATTTAAGGTTTTCTTTTTTACCGATGCCTTTACCACCAGAAACTATTACCTCATAAAAACTTAAGTTTACTTTTTCTTCGCCTGTTTGAACTTTCTCAATAATTTTTTTGACTATTTGATCTTCAGTAATTTCGTATTTGTCTTTTATCACTTCTGGTGTTGTAGGATTTTTAACTGCCTTAAACACACCTGGTCTTACTGTGGACATCTGAGGTCTGTTGTCTGGGCAAAATATTGTAGCCATCAAATTACCGCCAAATGTAGGACGTGTCATTAGAAGGTTTTTGTTTGATGGATCAATATCTAACGCTGTCGTATCAGCGGTTAAGCCAGTGAATAGCTTTGTTGCAACTGTACCTGCTAAATCTCTGCCAAGTGTAGTAGCTCCGATTAAAGCCACCTCTGGTTTATACTTATCAATTAAATATACTATCGCATCTCTCCAAGGCTCTGTTCTGTACTCTTTTAAAACAGGGTTTTCGATTATATAAAATTTTTTCGCACCATATTCGCCTACTTCTTTTGCAAATTGCTCAACTTTATCACCAACGGTAAATGCACAAACTTCACAATTAAGATCTTTTGCAAGTTCTGCGCCTTTGCTTAACAACTCAAGAGAGACTCTCTCAATTTTACCGTCATTGTGTTCTATAAAAACCCACACATTTTTATACTGTGTAATATCTTGCTTAATCATCTATCCACCCCTTAAACCCTTCCCAACTGCTTAAGCATTGGTTCTATTTTTTCATAAACTACACTTATAATCTCATCTAGGCTACCTTCAATCATCTCTCCGCGCTCTCTTTTTGGTGGCGTAAATGCTTTTTTAACTTTTGTTGGTGAGTTTTTCAAACCACACTGAGAAGCATCTATTGTAGTATTGCTAGAGTTAAGCAAAACAACAGGAGTTTTCGCAGCTTTTATAAGGTATGGGAGCGGAGCAAATCGTATATGATTGAGTGTTTCTTCTGTCGTAATCATGCACGGCATTGGTACTTCAACAGTTTCAGTACCACCTTCTAAAAGCCTTACGATTTTAATTTTTTTTGCTGATGGATCAATTTCTTTTATCTCAACAGCATATGTAACCAAAGGAACATCAAAACGCGTTGCTATACCTGGGCCCGTTTGCGCTGTATCTCCATCAATCGCCTGTTTTCCTGCCCAAAATATATCAACTGGACCAACTTCTTGTATAACTTTTTGTGCACCAGCCCATAATGCATAGCTTGTTGCTAAGGTATCGGATCCTGCAAATACCCTATCGCTTAACAAAAAAGCATTATCTGCACCCATAGCAAGAGCTTTTTTTAAAGCCTCCTCCGCCATAGGAGGGCCCATACACAAAACTGATACACTACCACCAAATTTGTCCTTTATTTGGACTGCTGCTTCAATAGCATGCGTGTCAAAAGGGTTTATAATAGCTGGAACACCTTCTCTTATGAGGGTTCCAGTTTCATAATCAACCCTAACTTGAGCCGCATCTGGAACTTGCTTAATAAAAACTAATGAATGCACTCAAAACCTCCTTTTTGATTTTCCCATATAGTTATCTTATTTTTATACAAAAATAAAAATATGTCAAGCACAAAGTAAAATATCAACCCACTTTTGTAAATTTTACACCTATATCAGATGGTTTTGCAAAATACAACCACGAAGTAACTATTGCATCAACACCTGATTTCACATAGTCTGCAATGTTTTTATCATTAATACCACCCGCTACGGCTATTTTAATATTATTATTGATGTTTCTCAAGTGCATTACGGCTTGTCTTGTGTGCTCTATATCGAACTTGTCTAACTGCAAAAAATCAATACCAGCTTGTGCAAGCTTAACTGCTTCATCTAAATTTTCTACTTCAACACAAACTACCTTATCATAAGCTATACGCTTGATTTCATCAATTTTGCTGATTAACTTATCAAGTCCACCCATAAACATAATGTGCTCTTTAAATATTAAAATAGTTTCAGACAAACCTAACCTATGCACACTTGCGCCACCGCTTAAAATAGACTTAATCACAAGTTTTTTTGCAAATGGAAAGGTTTTGCGTGTGGTGGCAATTCTTACATATGGGTTAATGCTTTTTGCCAAATCAACAAAATTCCTTGTCTTAGTGGCTAACCCACAAGAATGCTCTAGTAAGTTAGAACACACTCTATAGCATTTTTGCACATTTTTGAAATCTCCGCTTGCTTTTAATAAAAAATCGCCCTTTTTAAGTAAAGCTCCCGAAGGTTTAAACTCCCTTACTAAAATATCAAAACGCTCTAGTACCATTTTTGCTTCTTCGGTTGCACAAACCACTAAATCTTGCCTTGCTATATACTCTATTTCGCAACTTCCGCTTAAACTCAAAATATCTGTAGTTAAATCACCGTATGGTAAATCGTCATTTATTAATCTATCTATCTCTTCTTGCAAAAAATACATTTGCCCTCCTTTTTAGGTTTCAAAACCATAGGCTTTTAGAATCTTTTTTACTTTTTTTTGATTTCATAAGCTCTAAATATTTGTAAGCTGCGTTTTTGTTTTCTGAGCTATTTAGTATTACCATTGCTTGCTGTATCGGTGAATAGAGCTTTTTATCAACCATGCAGTAATTTTTCTCTTTTGAACCACTCACCAAAGATAACGGTAAAAAAACCAAATGAGCATTGTTAGTTTTAGCATACTGCAAAACCTGCAAAGCGTCTTTGCCTTGCACAAACCGTTTTTGCGCTAAATCAAGCAAATGTGCATTCTCTAAAGCTTGAACTGTGGCTTTGCCATATGGACCAAGCGTTGGGTTAATTATGCCAATGTAACCTTTGGTTTTTTCTACATTGCCTATACAATTGGTTTTATCTAATTTATAGACATTTGAGTATAAAACAAGCACGCCTTTTGCATAAACAAAGTATGAGTTCTCTAAAGCTAACCCTTGCTCTATAAGTCTTTTAGGATACAGCGTATCTGCTGATATGAATATATCTGCAGGGTAGCCATTTTTTATTTGTTCAAAAGCTGCCCCTGCTATAGTAGGTAGTGATATAATTTCTATTTCAGAGTATTGGTTTTTAAATAGTTCGTTAATTTTTTCGATTGGCTCTTTCATGCTTGGAGTATATATTATTGTTAATTTCGAGCCAAAACTTACACTATAGGCAATCAATACTACAAAAATTACTAATAAACTACGGCGTAGCATACCCAAAATCTTTAAATATTTTTTTTGCTTGGCTTGATTTGATAAAATCTAAGTATTTTTGAGCCAATGCTTGATTTTTTGAGGATTTCAATACAACCATTGCTTGATTTATAGGCTTATATAAATTTTGATCAATTTCGCAATAATGACCGCTATTTGATTTAATTACTAATGCAAGCGGTATAAATGCTAGCTGAGCACTGCGTGTTTGTGCAAATTGTTGAGCCTGCGATACATCGTTTGCAAATACAATTTTTTTCTCTACTTTATCATAAATATTTGCAGCTTTTAAAGCTTCAATAGAAGCTCTTCCATAAGGCGCTAACTTGGGGTTTGCAATAGCAATATGCAACACATCTTTACTTAAAGAACTCTCTATGCAATTATCGTTTAGTTTTATACTACTATTTGTCCAAATTACAAGTTTGCCAACAGCATACACATAATAATCATTGCTTGAAGCAAAACCTTTTTTTACTAATTCTTGTGGGTACTTTACATCAGCTGACATAAAAACATCTACTGGGTAGCCATTTGTAATTTGCTGGTAGGCCGCACCAGACACAAGTGGAATTACAACTACCTTTGCAGATTTATTTTGTTTTTCAAATTCTGCATTAATGGGTTTAATAACTTTATCGAGGTTTGGTGCAATAACAACTTTTAGCTCACCCGCAAAGGATAACTGCACAAAAAAAACCAAAAAAAGTACCGTTAATACACTTTTCATTAAAGCCTCCTTTTTGTTCTATAATATTTTATATAGCGGTGGTTGTCAAGAAATATCTAAAACAATCGAAACAATTTTATATACAACACAGAAAATCTTCTTGTTAATCGTTTTTATATAAAAAGTTACACTATCTTTTTACATACCATTACACTTATAAGCAACTAAATAAAATCTTTTAATCTATCTATGATAAAATTTTTTGATAGTATGCCGCTTTTTTTGTTATCTATATTAAAAGTTCTACAAGCATAATTAACTTCTTGAGGTTTTTTTAGCGTATATATATCAATACCATCTACATATATAGAAGGAGATCCCAAAAAATTTACCTCTTTGGCTTTTTCGAGCGTTTCTACATCGATCTTTTGAACATCAATATTTATACCAAGTTCTTTTATAGCCTCTAATAAGTTATTCAATGTAGGTTCAGAATTTGGACAACCGCTAAAGTACAAAAACTCTATTTTTTTCATAAATTCTCCTTATCAATATTTTTGCATGCTTGCAAAAAACTCTCTAAGCTATCTTTTAAGTTTGTCAAGGACAAAATCCATAACTTTAGCTCAGCTTTGCCTTTGTCTGTTAGAGTGTAGATTTTTTTGTAGTTTCCCCTGCCTTTATCGTTGATATCACAAGATGAAATAACAAGCTGGTCTTTTTCCATTGCATTGAGTGTTTTGTAAATATAACCAAAGTCTCCTACATCTTCATACTTTATACCCATATCTTGAAGCGCTTCTATAATTTTAAAGCCATGTTTTGGGCCTTGCGTTAGAATGTAGAGCATAAAAGCCCTTAAAAATCTTGGAGGGCGCTCAGCTGGATAGTTTTCGCACCATCGCTTAATTTTAACCATTTGTTTTACTTTACTTTCTTCAGCTTTCATAGTTTAATCTCCTATTAAATGATCAAAATCTTCTTTTGGAAGCGGCATAGAAAGCAAAAACCCCTGAGCAGCATCACAGCCTAGTTTTTCTAACATACTCAGTTGTTCTGTGGTTTCTACGCCTTCTGCAATTGTTTTTATGCCTAAATTATTCGACAAATAAATGATAGTTTCAATTATAGATTTTGCCTTTGCATCAAAAAGCATCTTTTTAACAAAAGATATATCAATCTTGATATAGTCAAATGGCAACTCACTTAAGTAAGACAAGGAAGAATAACCCGTTCCAAAATCATCCAATGCAAGTTTTATATTGTGACTTTTTAGTTCATTAAATAATACTTTGTAATAAGACAAATTTTCTATAAATGTGCGCTCAACCATCTCAAGGATAATTAAAGAAGGGTCAACTGAACTTGATTGAATTATTGATACAATTTCATCTATAAAATGACGTCGTTTAAAGCTAAGTGGAGAGATATTAATAGAAATGGGTATTTTATGTTTTCTTGTGCTGATATCGTTTACAACTTCGTTTTTTATCCAATCCTCAACATCCAAAATAAGGCCTGTTTCTTCCAAAAACGGTATAAATTCAAGAGGTGAAATAATTTTATTGCCTTTTTTCCACCTAAGCAAGCTTTCTGCGCCTATAATTTTTTTGCTTTTTATATCAAAGTAAGGTTGGTAGTAAATCAAGAATTCTTTGTTTGTGAGTGCTTTGGTTAAGTTATACCTTAAATAAAGCCTCTCTTTAGCGCTTGCTTCGACTTCTTCTCTATAAAAACCAAGCGCACCTTCTCCTTTTTCTTTGGCGTCTGTCACAGCAATCTCTGCTTTTTCTAATAGCGTTTTTGAATTTTTTGAGTCTTTTGGGTATAAACTTATGCCTGCGTTAAACGAAAGCTTTAACGTATTGCCATTTATATTGTAATCATCAGAAAGCACCTTTATAATGTTTACCATTAAGACTAAACTATCTTCTTCAAACGAAAGGTCTTTTATCAAAACTGCAAACTTATCTGATTCTAATTTGGCTACTATATCAATCTGTCTAATAGTTTTGCCCAACCTATTGGCTATTGCTTGGAGTATTTGGTTTCCAAACTCAAAACCATAGGCTTTGTTAATATTACCAAAATTAATGGGGTTTATAACGGCTACTGCACCTATTTTGTTTTCAATTTCTGCGCGTTTTACAAACCTTTCTATGTCATCAAGAAACGCCTGACGTTTGGGCAAACCAGTAATCATATCAAAATTTGTTAGATAGTTAATCTTTTCATACAATGATTTTTCTTTTGATATGTCTTTGGCTATACTAACATAGTACTGTATTTGATTATTTTCAATAAACGGCACTATACTAACAAGTGCATTAAAAAATGAGCCACTTTTAGTTTTATATGTAAAAATATCAGAAAAGATTTTTCCAGATTTTAAGGTTTCATAGAAATTTGTTGCAAATTCCTTACTGTGTGTTTTAGAGCTAAATATAGAATGATGTTTACCAATAACTTCATCTTTTTTAAAACCTGTAATTTTTTCGACTGCTTCATTTACATATACAATATTAAAGTTTTTATCCATTATGCCTATTAAACTTTCATTTTTATCTATTGCAAGCATTACAATATTGCGCCAGCGTTGGTTTTCTATATTATCCAGTGCATAGTTTATATCTAAAGTTATTTCTTTTAGTAAGTTAAATATGCTTTTGTTAAAAAAGTTAATTTTATCAGACAAAGCTACAATAGCACCAATTGATCGATTATTTTTGATTATAGGTATTGAGCAACACGAGTGAATACCAATTTTAGCAGCTTCAAGATTAAACGGCCTCAAATCTTTTGTGCTTGCATCGTTTATAATGTAAACACGTTTATTTTTGATAGATTTATACAAAGGAAAGCTATACAAACCAAGTTTATCTTTATCTAGCGTTTTTAATAGACTAAATTGTTTGGATACAAAATCTAAAAAACTTCTGTAAGTTGGACTTTTTACACTTGAGGCTTTTATATAAAGATTATTGTCTTCATCAACAAGGGCTACATAAGCAATCTTAAAATTTGCGTACTCAACAAGGATTTTTGTTATTTTATCAAATATAATTTCTTCGTTTGTTTCGTATACGAGCATTTGATTAATCTCAGACAAGGTTGCATATATACTTGATAAATTTTCGATTAACTGAAGATGCTTTGTTTCTTTTGTAATATCCCTTGCCAAATCAACAAATCGGCTTACTTCACCGTTAATTTTTACTGGTATAATCAAAGAACTAAGGTAAAACAACTCCCTGTTTTTATTTTTATTTACAAAAGTGCAACTGTAGCTATCTCCCTTTAGTAAGGTGTCCCACAAATTTTTATAAAAATCATTGCTGTGGTAGAGCGATTTAAAAATAGAAGGTTTTTTGCCTATTAATTCTTCAATACTATAGCCAGATATATCGCTTACTGTTTTGTTTGCATACTCAATTGTCCCATCAACACCTGTTATTACAACCCACTCAGAAGAAGACCATATAGCCTCATCTAATATAAAGCTATGCTGTTGATCTTTTATTTTTTGGATGGCAAAACTAATGTCTGATTGTATTTCTTTTAATATATCTAAATACTTTTCTTTGAATTGATTAGCAATTTTTGAGTGCAAAAGCATTACATACCTAACCTTATCGTCTAATAAGATTGGTATGGCACATGCAGATAGGATGTTGTGTTTTTTAAAGTAATCACTCCAAAAGCGCAAACCTGAATCTTTTTCTACATTAGAGGCTATTGAGATTACACCAGAATTAAACGCTCTTGAGACAACACCAACTCCATAGTCTAATTTTTTGTCTGCGGAGATTTTTAAAGTTTTAAAGTCATTTAGAATTGTTTCGCTTTGAGCGTTTGCATATTTTATGACAAAATTTTTACCAGCATCGATGTATCCTACGCTTACAAGATCAAAATCCAATTTTTCCACTAAGATCCTACAAATAGACATTAATAATTTATCTTCACTGTTTTCAAGCGTAATTAATTTGTTTATCTCTTTTAGTGCAAAATATAGTTTTTCGATTAATTTTTGTTCTGTTATATCTACAAGTACACCAAACGCAGTATACTCGTTTTTATATTTAACTGTGTTTGCAAATAAATTGGCGTAAATGATGCTCTTGTCTTTTTTAAGCATCTTTATTTCACTGTAGTTAGTAGAAAATCTTTCGCCTCTAAAGCGTTTTTGTAAAATTTCATTTATTTTAACTTTATCCGATTCATTATAGAATAAATCAATAGGTTTTATATGTTTGATTTCATCAAAAGTATAACCCAATATATCTAATACCCTTTGATTAGCATAAATATAAGAATCTTTACCAAGCATATAAACGCCAACGGGTGATTCTTCAGATAGTACTTTGAATAGCTCTAATGATTCTTTCAACTGTGCCTGCAAATTAAAAAGATCCGTTAAATTCTCTACGAAGCCAATGTTTTTAAAGACATTATCTTTTTTTTCAGTTATATAAACATTATTTTTTAGATATAAATAAGAGCCATTTTTACTCAAAAATCTATAAGTGCAACTTGTCGATTCGTTGTTTTCTAAAAGTGACAATTTACTTAAGATTGTTGGTTTATCTTCTTTGTGTATTTTGCTGAACCATAAGTTTGGGCTTGATAGCTCTTCTTTTGTATAGCCCGTTAGGATTTCAATATAATCGTTATCTAGTAAATCAATGCTTAATATTTCTACCCTTTCGTCTTTTATACTAACCGTAGATTCATAAATAATTATAGGTAATTTTTTAAACAATTCTTCTTTCATTTTTTGAAACTTTTGTACATAACTAAGTTTATTATAACAAATTTATTAGAATAGGCAAATTTTTAAAACTTAGGTTTTTCTTTCAAACTGACCAGATTTGCCACCACTCTTTTTAAGTAAATAAATATCCGTTATTTCAATAGATTTATCAATCGATTTACACATATCGTAAATGGTAAGTGCAGCAATTGAACAAGCGCATAGGCTTTCCATCTCAACACCGGTTTTGGCTGTTATCTTAGCTGTAGAAACCACTCTAATAGTACAATTTTCGTCGTTTAGTTCAAAATCGATATTGATTTGCTCGATGTTTAGAGGGTGACACATTGGTATTAAGTGGGGTGTTTGTTTTGCGCCCATTATACCAGCAATACTTGCAACAGCCAACACATCGCCTTTTTTAACTCTACCTTCTTTTACTGCAAGGTAAGCTTGCTTTGAGAGCTTTACAATTGCTTGCGCTTGAGCTACTCTAAGTGTTAGATCTTTGTTGGATACATCTACCATAGTGGGTTGATTTTGTTTATTAAAATGCGTAAATTCCACCTTTATCCTCCAAGGTTAGAAAATGATTGATGAATGTTTGTCGTAAGTAGTTGGTGTTGCTTGGGCTTTCTTAATACAGAATTTTTTAAAAGTTCCTTTGTTTGATTTAAGCTGCCTTGTCTTAAAACTTCTTTAAAGTTAATTTTTATATCATGCCCAAGACACAAAATCAAGTTGCCATCAGAAGATAGCCTAATACGATTGCAAAAAGCGCAAAAGTTATGCGAAAGCGGTGTGATAAACCCAACACGAGTATTTTTAACTTCACAATATTGGCTTGGACCATTTGTTTTATAGCTGGTGCTTTTTAACAAATAATGTTGTTGGATTATATTTTTTATTTCATCTATCGGGACAAAATTTGCTTTAAAATCCTCATTAAAATCTGTAGGCATATACTCTATAAACCTTATTTCATAATTGCGCAACAGTGCAAAGTTAAGCAAGTTTTCTATGCAGTCAATAT
>Ga0080003_1000547_pt1 | contig 24635 bp, 21 predicted proteins | sample JossMetagenome_FD_69206 | JGI IMG/M metagenome (GOLD analysis project Ga0080003, IMG submission 69206) | Hot spring microbial communities from Joseph's Coat, Yellowstone National Park, USA - JC2_E (SPADES assembly) (version 2) | ecosystem: Environmental > Aquatic > Thermal springs > Hot (42-90C)...
GGCCGGCTGCGCGACGTCGAGTTCGTGTCGGAGGGCCGCGGGTCGCTCACGAGGCTCGTCCCGGATGTGGAGAGGGCGATGGCCGCCTTCGGGTGGAACGGCAGGATCCTCGTCAGCGGATACGCCCTCCACATGCAGCCGCCCGGGGGCGGAAAGGGCGCCGCCCTGAGGAAGATCGCGGAGAGGCTCGGAGTACCGGCGGAGCAATCGGGGGCGGTCGGGGACTCCTCCGGGGATGTGGACCTCCTGCTCTCGGCCGGCTTCAGGGCCGCCGTGGGCGACGCCGACCCGGAGCTCAAGGGCGTGGCCGGATACGTGGCTGCGGCACCGGCGGGGGAAGGGTTCGCAGAGGTGGCGGAATACGTCCTGAGGGAGCTGGAGCCGGCCCGATGAATCGCCCAGGGGTGCTGGCCAGTTATCGGGCTGTCCCCCTGGATTTAAGGGAATATCCTAACTAAGCGCGCCGGGTCCGCGTCAGGCGAGGAGTCCCCGCCCATCCTCCAAGACCCCCCAGGCCGGCGTCCACGCCGCGATCCCCGAGGAACGACCTGGCCGCGTCCACCAGCTCGGGGAACCCGGGGTGCAGCGTCGGCTCGCCGTTTAAAACAGTTTCATCACATATAGGTTTTAATATGTGTTTGTAGTAGAGTGGGGATGAGGAGCCATAAGCATAGGGAGGTTGTGGATCGCGCTGAAGAGCTATTCGCCCAAACATGAGCGGGGGGAGGGGCTCCTGCCGCTCCTCGAAGCGCACAGGGACGCCGTGGAACCGCGCCGGGCCGTCCCGGCGCCCCATGAATTTGTGGGGCACCGTGGGGAGCGCCGCGCCTGCCGCGATCGCTAAGTGCCGGTTGCCCCTAAATACTACTCAATGAATCCACAATCCTGATGCCCGCGGACGCGCGCTCCAGATGCGGGGTGGGAGAACAGAGACCTAAGGGGGAGCGCGGCCTTCAGGTGCGGGAGCTGCGGCCTCACGATGGACAGGCAGCTGAACGCGGCCATCGACCTCTACCTGAGGATGGAGGGGGTTCCCCATCGGCGCGAGTGGTGGGACGCGAACGTCCTCCCGACGCTGGTGGGTGGGTACCTCCTGACGGGGGCGGAGCGGAGGGGACCCGATGAACTCGCGAGGGGCCTATATGATGCCGTGAAGCCCAAGCTCTACGCGTACGACAGGTACGCTGATGCGTACCTGCGTGCGCCTGCGTAGAGTGAAACCCGTCCGTCAGTTCTACCCCCTAAATGGTCGCGCGTCATCCGGACGTGGATGATTCACACGACGGGCTGGAGGGCGAAATGCGCGCGCGATGGGCAGCGCATCCCCCGTTCAGGTTGAGCGGCTCACTTTACCATTTAAATGCACGGGCGTATATCCATCGACTGTGACATCGACCCACCTGCCCAGGAGATCCGCGCCGCCCTCCACCACTATCGGTTTGTACCAGTCATTTCTGCCGATCATGGTCCCCGGCCGAGATCCGATCTCCAGGATCAGGGCCCTTCCGCTCCACCCCATCCACTTGGAGTTGCGCTCCTCCATGATCCTCATCGCTGCATGGTATGCATCTGCGCTCCTCCTGGCTATCACTTGGCTGGGCAGCTGCCTCATCCTGCTGGCCTCCGTCCCGGGCCTGTTGCTGTACTTCGACAGATTTACCACATCGGGCTCGGTGAGTTCCATGAGCCTGAGCGTGCGCTCGAAGTCGTCCTCATCTTCCCCGGGATGCCCCACGATGATGTCGGTCTCCACGGTGAGCATCGGGATCGATGCCCGCGACGAGTTGACCAGATCCCGGAACAGCCCGACGTCGTGCCCCCTCCTCATCAGCCGCAGGACATCGTCGCTGCCGCTCTGTACAGGTATATGCATGAATTTATATACATTGTCAAGTTTGTAGATCTGCAGCAATCCATCGCGGATCCTCCTAGCCAGCACGGGCGTCATCATACCTATCCTGATGCGGTAATCGCCGCTCACATTTGACAGCACGAGCCGCACAAGATCCGTCAGATCGTACCCATCGGCCCTGTAAGATGCCACGTCCTGTCCGGTGAGGCGCAGCTCCTTGGCGCCCCCCAATATCAGCCTGCGGGCGGCCCGTGCAATTGCGCCTGGACTATAGCTGTGGGCGGGCCCCCTGGAGAACTTCGTCGCGCAGAAACTGCACGAGAAAGTGCATCCATCCTCGATCTCCAGGGTTCCTATCAGCCCTCCGTCGGAACGCGCCAGCGCAGGTTTATCGGGCGGGGATGATGATTCAATGAGGCGCCGCCCCCTTGGATCCCTCATGGCGATGTCCGCTGCCTCCACGATCCGCTCCACGCTGTAGGGCGTAAGCGCAGTCCCGAAATTCGCGGTGTCCACCAACCTCTTCCAGTTGATCTTGGTCAGGCAGCCGGCCACGACGATGGGCTTTCCCGCGTTCGACAAACGGGCCAGTCGATCCATTATCCTGTTCTCGGTGGGCGACTTCACGCCGCACGTATTCACTATCACGACGTCCGATTGGGCCGGGTCCGCCGTGGGGCGATAGCCGGCCCCCTCCAGCAGGTTCGACATTATCGCGCTATCCGCCTGGTTGGCGGCGCAGCCGTATGTCTCCATGTAGAAACGGGGCACGGTGTTCGTCGGCAGACGATGGCGTTAATAACGTTTTATCCCGCGTCACCCCTCTATTTTCTTATTATATTATTTCGCGCAATAAATTATGATGTAAGGTTGAAATGACGGTCGTTTATTATATAATATTAGTCAAAGCCGTGGTTCAATTTGTCAACGCTGAGCACCAGCTCGTCATAGTCGGTTTACCTTTATCATTAATATCCCGAGGATGCCCATCGGATGCCGATGCCCACGGTAGATGGCGCAGTTGCGATAGGCGTCCGCGCCTCGTCGGTTCTGGAGAACGTCAGTAGGGCCATGTCGGCCGCGGGCCTGAGGCTCCTCGTGAGCAAAATGGATGTCCAGCCCGACGCCCCGGCATACGAGCTTCTCCAATCGATAGGCGCAGCGGTCCGCCAGCTATCGGGGCCGGGCGGAGTTCTGCTCCTCGTGGACGGGTATTCCGACAGAAGCGTCAGGATAGCCCGCCTTTTCATCGAGATGCGGGGCGCGGGCTCCCGCTCCATGGTATTCATGCTTCCTCCCATGCCGTACGAGAAGCGCCTCGAGGAGAAGTTCAGGTTCAACGTGGGGTTCATGGCCAACTGGCTGGACGTGGACGGCCTGCTGGTAGACGTGGCGCTGGACCGCGATTCGCTCTCGATGTCGGCGGTCGACTTTGAGGCGACGGCCATGGGTGAGATATCGGCGGCGCTCTCCGACTTCCTGGGCAGATCCGACAGGCCTCCCCTTTCGGATCTCCTGGAGGAGGGCGGTGATTACGTGCTCCTCGTCGGCGGCTTCAAGGGCGCCAAGGAGCTGGCGCTGGCCAGCGCCCTCGAGGGGGCCCCATCGGTCGCGGTGGCCACGTCCCCATCGGCCTCCGAACTCGTCCTAGCGGCATCGCTGGCGTCGGCGCTGGGCGTCAGCGTGGATACCGTGGCCGGGACCGTTAACTATGTGGTCATGAGGAACGGCAGCATGAAGGAGGACGATCCCATATACGCCGCGCTCAATGGGCGCTTCAAGGGCGGTCTGCCGACGCTCGACATGGCGCCGGCGCTCCCGGCCAAGATCGACATACCGCTCGACCTCTACGAACTATGATGGCATTCGCGTTCAAGATCCGCGCGATTCGCGATATTATGGCGTTTTTCGCCGCCGACTGCGGGCCCGGATGTGCCCTCTCTACATCGCGTAGCTCCGGGTGGCACGGGCTTTGTTCAAGGCCGCGCAATCCCCGACAATATCGGGGCGATCTCGCCCTTAGTGAGTCCATTGCATGCGGTCACTTGTTTGGGGGCAGTTAAATAGTACGGTGCCGAGGGCTCCGTGGATGGTGGACGATTACATATCGCTGCTGGAGAGGGTGAAGGATCATCTGAGGAGCGAGGGGTCCGGCAGGGTCGAAAGGCTGGAGCTGCCGACGGCCGACATAGTGTGGGTGGGCAATAAGACGATAATAAGGAATTTCAAACAGATATCCGACGTGATGCGCAGGGATCCCCAGGGAATCGCGGTGTTCATGGGGAAGGAACTGGCTACGTCGGCGAACTTGGACCAGGAGTTCAGGCTGATACTGCTCGGCAGAAAGGATAGGGAATCCATCGAGCGTGTGATCCAGCGGTACTTCAAAGAATATGTTATATGTCCGGTGTGCGGTAGCCCCGATACCAAGCTCGTCAAGGAGCGCAAGATAGTATTCCTGATCTGCGAGGCATGCGGCGCAAAGAGTCCAATGCGCGAGGTGAAGTAGCTGCAGGACGGGCCTTCCAGCGCGAAGAAATTCGTGGTCAGGAAGATCCCGTACAAGGAGCTAATGATGGTGAACGTGTGCGACGAGGATCTCCTGGGCCGCCGGCTCTCGGATGGCGAGTTGAGCGTTGATATAAACCCCGACTACTTCTCCGGCGAGGTGGTTGATCTGGAGACCGCCGTGGAGTACGTCAACGAGGCCGCCATAGTGAACATGGTCGGCAACGCAATAGTCGATGAGGTCCTCACGAGGGGGCTCGCACACCCCGGCGCGGTCAGGAGGATAGGCGGTGTATCATTTCTAATGATATTTAAATTCATGTCAGAAAGTTACGGCCGAGAAGCCACCCTTCACCGGATTTCGCAAGTTAGTTAAGTGATAATAAGGGGCTAACCTTTTAATAAAGGGTATCCCCCTGCGTCGAGTATGGGCAAACGCAAGGTCATCAACGAAGAGGCGCTGAAGGAGCTTCTCCTCCCGGGTCAAGGGGAGATTCTGGGGAGGGTTGTGAAGTTGCTGGGCAGCGATCACATACTCATAAAGTGCGCGGACGGTAAGACCAGGGTCGGCAGGATAAGGGGGAAGTTGAAGAGGCGCATATGGGTGAGGGACAACGACGTGGTCCTCATCGCGCCTTGGGAGTTCCAGGACGATCGTTGCGATGTGCTCTGGAGATACACAATACCCCAGGCCGACTGGTTAAAGCAGAACGGATACCTGCCCCAGGACGTCTAGGAATGTCCGATGATGCGGACGATCGCACATCTGAGAGAGCCCTGAGGGATCTCCTCAGGCATGAGCGCAGGGACCGGATCAGGCTGAAGGACGCCGATGATTACAAGGTGACCGAGGGCGTATTCGACTCGAGGACGCTGATGTCCATCTATTCGCTCATGAAGGGCAAATACATATCATCGCTCAGGGGGGTTGTGAAAACCGGAAAGGAGGCGCGCGTTTACTGGGGCGCTGCCGCATCGGGCGAGGACCTGGCGGTCAAGATTTATTACACGGTGGCGTCGCAATTCAAACGCAGGCTCATGTACATAGAGGGCGATCCGCGCTTCGGTGAGGTGAAGCGGAGTCCCCACGGGCTCGCCGAGGTATGGGCCAGGAAGGAGTTCGCGAACCTGAAACAGGCGCATGAGGCGGGTATCCGGGTTCCGAGGCCTATCGCCGTGAAGGGAAACGTTCTCGTGATGGAGTTCATCGGCGAAGGGGGAAGGCCGGCGCCCCTCCTGGGGGAGTCCGAGGTCGATAACAGGGACTATCTTACAATAATACATTATATTAAAGAACTGTGGAACCGGGCGTCCATCGTGCACGCGGATCTATCGGAGTACAACGTGTTCAAATGGGGCGGCGACCTTGTATTGTTCGACTTCGGGAGCTCGGTGGACATAGGGCATCCGATGGCGCTCGATTTCCTGAGGAGGGACGTCGAGACCATAAACAAGTTCTTCGAGTCCAGGGGCATAACGACCGAGAACGCCCCGGCGATCGTGGAACAGGTGTTGGGGCGATGTCGACGGACGCACTAGTGGTCAGGTTGCCCAGGGACAGGATAGGCGCGCTCATAGGCAGGGAGGGATCCATAAAGTCCAGGATAGAGTCGGAATGCGGCGTTGACCTCAGGATAGACAGCAGCACCGGTGACGTCGAGATACGCCCCGGCGAGAAGCCCGATGACGCCGATATGTCCACGGCAAAAATGTTGGTGGAGGCGATAGGAAACGGGTTCTCGTACGAGCGCGCCTCCAGACTTCTGGAGCCCGGCAACACGTTGATAATCGTCGATCTCAGGGAATACGCTGGGCACTCCAGAAGCGACCTTGAGCGGATAAAGGGTAGGATAATCGGCGAAAGGGGGAAGGCCAGGCGCGTCGTGGAGGAGCTGACCGGCGCCTATATATCGGTATATGACAGGTTTGTCGCGATAATCGGTTCACTGGATCAGGCGAAGGCGGCGGAGGACGCCGTGAGGGAGCTGGCCTCCGGAGGCATGCATAAGGTGGTGTACGGCATGCTGCAGAAGAGGAGAACAGCCATAAGGCTGGAGAGGATGAAGCTGTGGAGAAAGCCGGGGGAGGAGGTCGGTCGAGATGTCATTTAACGAGATATCGCCGAGCGAGTTCTTCTACAGAAATAGGGATCTGGCTGGATTCACCAACCCTGTCAGGGCGCTCTATTCATCCCTCAAGGAACTGGTTGAGAATTCGCTTGACTCATGCGAATCAGCCGGATTGTTGCCGGAGATCTTCGTTAATATACAGGTAGATGAGGATGGGCCGTCGGAGGATCCCAAGTTCTACAGGTTGACGGTGCAGGATAACGGATACGGGGTCCCGAGCGGGAGCCTCGCCGACGCGTTCGGCCGGGTTTTCTACGGGAGCAAGTTCAGGCTGAAGCAGTCGCGCGGCGTCTTCGGCATGGGCGCCACCATGACGCTCCTCTATGCGCAGGCCACGACCGGCAGGCCCTCGTTCGTCGCGAGCTCGACCACCGGCAGGCGATACCACGGGTTATCCATGAAGATAGATATAGAGAGAAATCGCCCGATAATACTGCGGAGGTTCGAGGGCAGGGCCTATGGCTGGAGGGGCACGCTTGTCAGCGCGACCGTCTTGGGGGATTATCAGAAGGCCGAGGGCAAGGTCACGAGCTATCTGGAGCAGACCGCGATGGCCGCGCCATACGCCTCGATAACTTTCAGGGATCCGTACGGGCACCAAATGAAACTGGAGAGGGTCATAGATCGCATGCCCAAACCCCCCAGGGAAACGCTGCCCCATCCATCGGGGGTGGATATAGAGACCCTCAGGAAGATGATAAGGCTCTGGAAGGGCGACGACCTGCTGAAGTTCATGTTCAAGAACTTCCAGAGGGTGGGGCCCAAGACTGCGGAGCACTTTCTAAAGTACGCCGGCCTCGACCCCTCAATATCGCCCAGGGCCCTGGGCGATGAGGAGCTCTCCAGGCTGGCGTCGGCGCTCAGAAACTACGAGGGATTTCTGCCGCCCGACGCCAGCTACCTGTCCACACTGGGCCATGAGCTGCTGGAGGCCGGCGTCAGGAGGCTTTTGAGCCCGGAGTTCTGCATCACCGTGGTGAGGAGGCCCGAGGCGTACGAGGGCCATCCGTTCGTGATAGAGGCCGCCGTGGCCTACGGCGGACCCAAGTTGAAGCCCGGCCTCACGGTGTTCAGGTTCGCCAACAGGATACCCCTGCTGTACGACGAATCGAGCGACGTCACGTGGAAGATACTGAATTCCATGGACCTCCGTTCCTACAGGGTGAGGCCGGAGGACCCCGTTGGCGTGATAGTTCACGTGATCTCCACGAGGATACCCTACAAGACGATAGGCAAGGAGTACATAGCGGACAGGCCCGAAGTCGAGAAGGGGATAAGGCTGGCGCTCAGGGATGCCTTCAGGGCGCTCAGGAACTACCTCGGCAGGAAGGAGCGCATGGTCGGCGTGACGCGCAGGGCCAACGTCTATTCCAAGTACATGTCCATCATAGCAAAGCTTTCGACTGAACTGGCGGAGCGCGACCGCGTGCCCAGGTATGATATATTAATACCGAAGGGCATGGCGCAGGACGTTGAAGAGACGCCGCGGCAGTAAAAGGGCCGCGCTGGTGAAGCTGAAGGAGCTGGGGGAGCTCGTATACGAGCAGATAGAGCGCGGCGAGTATCCCAGCATAAGGATACCCGATAGGAGCGTAAATAACATCATATACGATCATGAGCTGCGCCAGTACGTCCTGGGATCCAGGAGGCTCGTGAGGACGACGCGCAACGTGAAGCACCTGAGGGCGTTCGCGCAGCTCATGTGGCTGGCGTATTTCTCGAAGCTGCTGAGCGGCTCCCACAAGACATCCACGCTGAGGGATGTATTCTACTCGGCGCAGGCCTACAACGTGGAGTTCGAGGATCAGGACGAGTCGGACGAGAGGGTGACGGAGCTGGAGGCGCTGCTCGGCATGGCCAGGGAGGAGTTCAACATATATCCCGAGGAGAGGAGTTCTATATTCGGCAATTTAATCATCGAGTACAACATACCGGGGTATGAGGGCAGGAAGCTGGACCTCACATCGCATCCCGACGGCGTGATGATAGGCCCGGCCCTCACCACGGCGGACTTCGTGGAGACCAGCGCCGAGATGGTCATAGCGATAGAGAAGGGCGGCCTCTTCACGCGGTTCATAGAGGAAAACGTCCACAACAGGTTCAAGGCCATACTCATAAACACCGCCGGACAGGCCCCTAGGGCCACCCGGTATCTGTTGAGGAGGCTCAGAAACGAGCTGAACCTTCCGATTTACGTGCTGACCGATGGAGATCCCTGGGGGATGCATATAGCTATGGTCATAATATCGGGATCCGCCAACGCCGCGCATCTGACGCAGCTGAACGTCCCGGACGCCTCGTGGATAGGCGTATGGGCGACTGATATAATAAAATACAAACTACCATTCGATAAGCTAACTGACGTTGATATCAAGAGGCTCAGGGAGCTCTCCAAGGATCCCAGATACGTCGGGGATCCGTGGAGTTCCCAGATAGACTCGTTCCTCAAATATCGCAGGAAATCCGAACAGGAGGCGTTCGCCAAATACGGCCTTACATATATAGTAGATAAATATCTTCCGGATAAGCTGGGCCGCTAACTCCATCATCCCGGGATCGCGGCAGTTCCCACAGACTACGGGTACTTCGATCTGATCTATGATTCAATAATATAAATGCCCGGCGGAGCATGTGCCGGGGTCGACCGTCAGATGTCTCAGCTCGAAAATTGTAGCTGGGATATTTGTATGGCGCCGCCGGCCCGACTCGAACGGGCGACCTACTGGTCTCTGCGGCCCTTAACAGCCAGTCGCTCTACCAACTGAGCTACGGCGGCACTTCTAGGGATCTTAGGGCCGTTATATAAAGTTGACAAGGACGGCAAGCCTCGCGCTCGAGGGATCGACGCGCCGCGCGGTGCGGGTAATCCCCCCGGCGAAAGGTTGATAAGTGATATTAATCGATCGCCGGGTGAGTAGGGTTGGCGCAACCCGAATTCACGCCCGTGGACACCGGGGCCTCCGTAACCCACCTCCACACGGGGCGCGACGGAACGGTTCCGTTCGACGGAACCTCCGCTGTGGATGGTGTGGTATCGAGCCCTGCGGAGGTGGAAGAAGCGGGAAGCTCCGACCTCCAGGTAGGAGCAGCTCCTCACGGAGATCAAGCGCCTGTCGGAAACGGGCCCGTAGCTCAGCTTGGCGGAGCGGCCGGCTCATAACCGGTAGGTCGTGGGTTCAAATCCCATCGGGCCCAGATATTACACGGAATAGTTATTTTAAGCGGTTGGGGGAAGGGGGCGGAAGTCCCCTTCCGCGAGGGAGGGATAGCTCCCCTTACGAGAGGTTTTTATAGCCGGTCTGAGCAGTGGCTGGTGCCTTGGCCACGGCGATAGGGATGGTCGGGCTTTCCCTATGGAACGTAGGGGAGACGCCCGGGGATGAAGATGCCTCTGCGATTGTGGAATACCTCGGAGGTATTCCCCGCGTAAGCATCTCAATGAACCGGGAAGCTCCGTCCGCGAGGGCGGGGTAGTTCACGCGGTTGGGGCGGGCATACCGTGGAGCACGACTGGATGGAGCGGCTGACGGCGGCTACATCGCGACTTGAGAGCTCTCCGGTGGAACTCGCCTACAAGCTCGTGCGGACGTCCGATACAAGGTTGATAAATATGGCGAGCGGCAATCCGGATCCCAACATAGTGCCGGTTCAACAGCTGACGGAGATCGCGATGGAGGTCATGGGCGCCCTCGGGTATGAATCGCTGGTGTACCCCGATGCCGGAGGGCTCGAGGATCTGAAAAAGGAGATCAGGCTTTACATGGGCAGGAGTGGGATATCGATGCCCAGGGGATATGAGATAACCGTGACCAGCGGTGCGCAGCACGCATTCAGGTTGATCTCCGAGCTGTTGACCGGCGCGGAGGTCGACGTGGTCTGCGAGAGCCCGACGTTTGTGGAAACGCTCGCGCCGTTGAAGCTCCGCTCGAGGGTGCACGGGATCCCGTTCGAGGCCGGGAAACTGGATTTCGGCCGGATGGAGAGCGTGCTGAGGGAACTGGGACCCGGCCGCTCGATAATATATCTGATACCAACGTGCCACAATCCCATGGGGCTCACAATGGGTGAGGATGATCGCCGCAGGATACTCGAGCTCGCGCGCGAATACGACGCCCTGATAATAGAGGACGAGCCCTATAGGGCGTTCTCCGAGGCGCAGCCTCCGGCACTGGCATCCCTGGACACGGAGTCGCGCGTGATCTACGTCGGGACGCTGAGCAAGGTGCTGGCCCCAGGCCTCAGGATAGGGTGGATTGCGGCGCCCGCTGAGATAGCGACCGCGGCTACTAGGCTTGAGAACTACGACATAACAACCTCGACGCTGACGCAGCACATAGCGATCGAATCCCTCCGCCGCGGCCTCGTGGATTCCACGGCGTCGATCCTCAGGGTCCATTATCAGATGAAGCGCCGCGTCCTCGAGGAGACGTTGAGCGATAGCATGCCGCCGAAAGTGAGCTGGGAGCCCAACGGATGCGGGCTGTTTCAGCTGGTGACGGCGCCCGGGTTCGACGCGGAGGAGCATCTGATCGACGCCATAAGGAGGGGGGTCATCTACGTCCCGGCGCGCAGGTTCTTCGTGCCGGAGGGCGCCGCCGGCAGCATAAGGCTGAGCCTGGGGCCGCCATCCAGCGACGAGATAGTCAACGGCGTCCGGATACTCTCACGGGTGATCTCGGAACACACGTAGGATGAACCTAGATCGCGATCACCGGCACGTGGTCCTTCAGATCGCGATACACCGCCTCGGCGGCTAGGAGGTCCTCCAGTGCAGTTCCAACGCCTTTATATAATACTGGTGAATTATCACGGAATTTATTAGAATATTTTCCCTTCAATAGGTCGCTAAGCTCCACTATTTTATCACGACCTATCACCCCGCCGCCCAGCGCCTCCCTGAGCTCGGCGGCCTCCTCCAGTGCCGCCCTGGTATCCACTATTATGGCGGAGCTCCTCCTCAGGGTCTCGTCGTCGATCTCCCTGGAGCTCGCGTCCACCCACCCGACCGAGATTATGAGCTTACTTCCGCCGGCGCCGCCCAGCGCATCGCCCCTGAACACCGGATCCCTGGACGTGGTCGCGCTTACGACCACGTCCGAGGCCCTCACCAGGTTATCTGGATCGTGCTCGATCCTTACATTTACCGCGTCCCGGAGCAGCTCCGAGAACTTCTCCGACCTCGCGCGGTCCACGTCGTATACCAGGACGCGATCCACGCGCATCGCCGCCCGGAGCGCCGTGGCGTGGACCCGCGCCTGCAATCCGGCTCCGATGAACCCGACGGTCACCGGTATCCTGGGGGCCAGATGCCTGGCGACAACGGCGCTCGTTGCCGCGGTTCTGTAGGCGGTCAGGAGGCCGCCATCCATTATGGCCAGGGGCACGCCGGTGCGGCCGCTGGCGAGCATCAGGAGCGAGCTGGCCGTCGGCAGGCCGAGCTCGGCATTCCTGGGATAAATTCCTATATATTTAACTACATAATACTCGTCGTCATGCGCGGGCATCAAAAGCGCGGTGCCGCCGCCCGCCTTCGATATCACCCTGGGCTCCAGCTCTGCGCCGGCTCGGACGAAGCCTTCCTCGATGGCATCCATCAGGCGTCCGATATCGACATGGCTGGATATGGTGTCCCTCGAGATCAATGCGATGTCCACGGACCTACTGTCGGCGCGGCTGTAGATAAATGTGAGCTATACGCGGCCGGCAGCCCTCGTACCGCGTCGGTCGGCGCGGCTCGCGATGCGAAGCCGTGTGTATCAATAGTCGATGGATAGGGATATATATCGAACCATCTCCCTATAGACCGTGGCGCAGCCCGAGGAGAGGCGGTTACAGCTGACCGGCGGTTCAACATACATAGTATCGCTGCCCAAATGGTGGATAAACGGCATGGACCTGAAGAAGGGGGATGCCGTGGTCCTGATGCCGCAGCCCGGCGGGGGATTGCTGATAGTCCCGACCTCAATGTCCAGGAGGGGGCAGAGATCAGGGGCGCTGGACGTGCCCGCGCTGGAGGATCGCGACAACGTGGCCAGGAAACTGCTGGCGATGTACCTCGCGGGTTACGATACGATTGAGATACACTTCAGCGGCACTGAGATAGCAGAATCTAGATCTTACCTGAAAGGAATTATAAGACGTAAGCTAATAGGCGTGGAAATAATAGAAGAATCACAGGATTCCATGGTAGCCCGCTGCCTTCTGAGATACTCGGAGCTCCCCCTGAAATCCATCATAGAGCGCATGCACATACTGTCATCGCTGATGATGAAGGACGCCCTCAGGGCGGTGCTGGACGATGATCGGGCGCTCGCCGACGACGTCATATCCAGGGATGACGATATAGACCGGCTCTACTTCCTCTCAGTCCGTCAGCTGAAGAGCGCGATATCGAATCCGGCGGTCGCCGGCGAGATAGGGCTCAGAAGCCTCCGGGAGGCGCTGGGATACAGGCTGATATCGAAGAGCCTGGAGAGAATCGCCGATCACACGACCGGGATAGCCCAGGCGGCGTTCCTCATAGGCAAGTTCCCGGAGCAGCTGTCGGACGAACTGTCGGAGTTCAGCTCGATATCGCTCAACGTGGTCGACGACGCCGTGAGGGCGTTGAACTCCATGGATGAGCGCATGGCCCTGAGGGCGATATCGCTGACGCAGGACGTCGTGAAATACGAGGATAGGCTGAGCAACGAGGCTTTCGGCGTCAGCGCGGCCGCGATATCTGTCGCCGGGATAAGATTGATGCTGGAATCCGTCAGGAGGATCGCGGAGTATGGCTCCGATATAGCCGAGGTCGTCCTGAACATGATAGCGGATAGCTCGATGGGTGAGCCGGCCGGACAATAGGCCGATCGCGTTGTGGGCTATCGCGTTGTGCGGTATCTGAAGTCGCTGTTCACCGGCGTTTCATAGAAATTAATGGTTTACTATCGCTCGCATATTGTTAAATATAGCGGCGCGCATGATCACGCGTTGCCCGTGCGGTTCCGCGGACCAGCGCGCGGTCGAGCGTATCTATATCCTACGGGCGGCGATTTCTCTGCAAGATTTATTATAGCCTGCTCCTAGGCTGTCCGGTGTCCGCTTGCCCGGGTATAGACGTCTGTTGAATGCTGGCGAGAACGAAACCCTGTTCCTGCTCGGCAATGAGGCGATCGCCAGGGGCCTCCTGGAGGCCGGCGTGGGCTTCGCCGCCACGTATCCGGGAACTCCCTCCAGCGAGGTGGGCGAGGTGCTCAACGATGTGGCCGGCGATGCCGGGATGTACTTCGAATTCTCGGTCAACGAGAAGGTCGCGCTGGAGGGCGCCGCCGCCGCCTCGATGTCCGGTGTGCGCTCGTTCGCGTTCATGAAGCACGTGGGGTTGAACGTGGCGTCCGACGCCTTCATCAGCCTTGGATACACGGGCGTCCGCGCGGGGCTGGTGGTCATGTCGGCCGACGATCCTTCGATGTACTCATCCCAGAACGAGCAGGACAACAGACACTACGCGGAGCTGGCATGGGTGCCGCTCGTGGAGCCGTCGAACCCGCAGGAGGCAAAGGATTTCCTCACGTGGGCGTTTGATCTATCGGAGCGCCGCGGAACCCCCGTGCTCTTCAGGACCACAACTAGGGTGAGCCACATGAGGGGCATCGTCCGCGCCGGTCCCAGGAAGCCCGCAAATTCCCGGGGGAGCTTCAGGAGGGACCCGTGGCACCTATCGCTCCTCCCGGCTGTGGCGCGCAGGCTGAAGGAGGATCTCGTGAAGCGCTATGGGGATCTCAAGCTCGAGGCGGAGTCCTCGCCCCTCAACCGCGTCATAGGCCGCGGATCGGAGATCGGCGCAATAACGTCGAGCGCTGCCTACAACTCGCTCATGGACGCACTTCCGCACATCGGGATCGACGTGGACGTGCTGAAGCTCGGCATGTCGTATCCGTTCCCGCAGGGGCTCGTGGAGTCGTTCCTGAGGGATCACGGAACGGTGCTGATCGTGGAGGAGCTGGATCCGTTCCTCGAGACGAAGGTCAGGGCGCTGGCGCAGATGTCGGGGCTCGGCGTGCGCATATTGGGCAAGATGGATGGCCATTTCCCGTCGTCTTACGAGTACACGCCCGACGTAGTCCGGAGGTCGATAGCCGACGCCCTGGGCCTTCCCAGGGGCGATATCCCCCTGGTCGAAATTGGCGCGGAGCTGCCGCCCCGGCCCCCGGTCATGTGCCCCGGATGTCCCCATCGGGCGACTTACTACGCGGTGGCGCTAGCCCTCAGGCAGCTCAAGCTGCGCTCCGTGGTGTTCGCCAACGATATAGGATGTTACGGGATGGGCTTCTACAAGCCGTTCGAGATGGGCGACGTGACGCTCTGCATGGGTTCATCGATAGGCACGGCGAACGGATTCTCGCAGGTCACCGACCAGCAGGTGGTGGCGTTCATAGGCGATTCGACGTTCTTCCATGCGGGGTTGCCCGGGCTCGTCAACGCGGTCCATAACAACCGTCGCCTCCTCCTGGTGATCATGGACAACAGCACGACCGCGATGACCGGTTTCGAGCCGCCGCCGAGCGTTTCCTATGAGGCGGGTAACAGGGCCGCGACGCCGATATCGATCGAGAACGTCGTCAGGGCGATGGGCGTCAATTACGTGAAGGTCGTCGACCCGTACGATCTCAGGGGCACGCTATCGGCGGTCAAGGAGGCGCTGACCTCCGACGGCGTATCTGTGGTCATCGCCAGGAGGGAGTGCGCGCTGCTCCGCGACGCCGAGCTGCGCAGGAAGGGCGAGCCGATACCCGTGTACGAGGTAGAACAGGACAAATGCGCCAAGTGCCTCAACTGCGTCCAGGACTTCTCATGCCCATCCTTCTACACGAACGACGAAGGGCTGGTCGAGATAGACGCTAACCTCTGCGATGGATGCGGCGTCTGCACGCAGAGGCTGGTATGTCCGCCCGCCGCCATAGTCAAGTCGGATGGCGAGGTGAAGGGGGCATGAGCGGCGCGCAGGGCCGGGGCCAGGTGAACATAGTGATAACCGGGGTGGGCGGCCAGGGCAACGTGACGGCCGGAATAATAATGGGCGAGGCCGCTAGGCTCGCCGGGCTCAACGCGGTCATGTCCGAGATACACGGGCTGGCACAGAGGGGCGGCGTGGTATCCGTGGACTTCAGGATAGGCGACGTGTACGGGCCCATAATACCCGAGGGGCGCGTGGACCTCGTGCTCGGATTCGAGATACTCGAGGCATACAGGGCCCTGGACAGGGCCGGTCCCAGCACAACCGTGATAACGAGCTCGGAACGGATAACGCCCTCGAGCGTGAACGTGGGCGACGCCAAGTATCCCGACCTCGAGGAGCTCGGGGCGAAGGTGGCCTCGCGCGGTATCAGGTTCTACGCGATAAATGCCCCGGCCATAGCGCTGGCCGCGGGATCCGCGTTGTCGTCCAACATGGTCATGGTAGGCGCGGCCTACGGCGCGGGATTCCTGCCGGTGGGGATCGACGATATCAGGAACGCGATAAAGCTCCACCTCCGGGAGACCCTCTGGGAGACCAACATGAGGGCCGTGGAGATGGGCGCCGACGAGATAAGGCGCATGATGGACCGGGTGCGATGATCTATCCCGGGATATTTTCCCCAATGCGTTCATTACCTTAGCGGAGCAAATGATATGATTCAGTTCACGCGTCTGCAGTTTCTACTTCCTTGCGCAGTTCGGCGTAGAATTCCCTGAAACCTTTATCAGTGGAACTCATTATCCAATGCATCATGGCATGCCTCTCGAACTTGTCACCCCTTATGCGCTGTTTGCAGATCCTGCACGTCACATACTCCGACTTGTGTTTACCGGCCAACTAACCCTTCACCACCCCCAGGGGCCTTAATCTAGCCACCTTTTTAGCTAATCCCACGTGATGCGTGGCGTCCACGACGGCGTCCACGTCCTTATATGCATCGGGCGCCTCCTCTATCACGGTGTCCCTGCTGGAGGCCCTGACCAATATGCCGCCGCCCTCGAGCGCCTCCATGAGATCCTGATACCTGTGTTTTCTCTTGGCCGCCGCCCTGCTCATGAAGCGGCCGGCCCCGTGCGCCGCGCTGCCGAAGCTCCTCTCCATACTGGTCGGCGTCCCCACCATCACCCAGCTCCCCGTTCCCATGCTCCCGGGTATGAGGACGGGCTGCCCCACATTCCTATAGTCGGCCGGTATCTGATCGGAACCGGGCGGGAATGAGCGCGTCGCGCCCTTCCTGTGCACGTAGACCTTTCTGCGCTCCCCGTCCACCAGGTGTTCCTCCAGCTTCACTATGTTGTGCGCCACGTCGTAAACCAGGTCCATGCCCAGGGAATCCGGATCCACTCCGAAGACCCTGCCGAATGCGTCCCTTATCCAGTGGGTTATCATCTCCCTGTTTGCCCACGCGAAATTCGCGGCGCTGGCCATGGCGCCCAGATAATCCTGGACCTCGCTGGCATCGGAGGGCCCGTACGCCAGTTCCCTATCGGGCAGCCTGATCCCCTCCCTGGCTATCACCCGCTCCATGATCCTCAGGTAATCGCTGCATATTTGATGGCCGAACCCCCTGCTGCCCGTATGGATGAGCACCATCACCTGCCCCGGCTCCCTGATGCCCATCGACCTTGCGGCGCGCTCGTCCTCAATCCTATCCACGGCCTCGAGCTCGAGGAAGTGATTGCCGCTGCCCAGGGTGCCCAACTGCTCCGCCCCCCTTTTCTTCGCGGCGTCGCTGACCTTGTCGGGATCCGCCCACGGAATTCTGCCGCCCTCCTCCGCATGATCAAGATCCTTCTTCCATCCGTAGTCATGTTCCACGGCCCACCGCATTCCCAGCCTAGCTACATCATCGAGTTCACGGGTCGATACGCGGACTATGCCCGCGCTTCCGACGCCGCTCGGCACCAACCCGTAAATTTGATCCAAGAGCTCCTTCAGCTTCGGCTTCACATCGTTGACCGTCAGATCCGTCCTGAGCAGCCTGACGCCGCAGTTTATATCGTAACCGACCCCTCCGGGGCTCACGGCGCCCTCCTCGGCATCGGTGGCTGCCACGCCGCCCACCGGGAACCCATAGCCCTCATGCGCGTCGGGCAGCACCACCGCCCACTTCTGTATGCCCATTATCGTGCTCACATTGATCGCCTGCTGAAGGGTCATATCGCCCCTCATTTTCTCCAGGAGTTCCTCTGACGCATAGACCCTGACGGGAACCCTCATATCACCCCTGGTCTCCTTGGGTATTTCCCAGGTATACCGATCTATACTCTTCATCTGGAGGCCGCCCGCCAATCTATTCCCGGGGCAACTAGGCCCTCCCCTTTAACGTTGTGGATGTTATGGGGGCGGAAGACCCCTTATGAGAGGGAGGGGATGGATAGCCCCCAAAGTTTAAATTACAATTTTCGCAGGTCATATCGATGCCCACCCATGAGTTCCGCTCCGTCGGTGTAGGCCCAGAAGCGGAATGGAGGGCGTTAAGGGTCCCGGCAAGATGTCGCGGGATGCTCCGGGTGCGGGGAGGCGGTCGAGATCGATATCTAAGATAAAAAAATATCTACCTGAAAGACCATCTCCGTCCCGGATCTTGAATGGGCCCTCGCTGAGGCCGAACCCATACTTACCCCGGGAGACGAGCGGGTCCGGTCGAGGAGATGAGAAGCGCATGTCCGAAGACGTGGGCAGTTCACCTGTTGAACCAATTCGAGGAGGAAGCAGAGTCCCTATGGAGATGCGCGCCGTGGATGATGGTTTTCTGGTGTGCGGGGATCCCATAGGATGGCTCAGGGAAAGGGGATACGGCGCGTCGAATGGAAAGTGCCGGAGGCTTGAGGTGTACGAGGCGCTGTACCTGCTCGAGAGGGGGGACGCCAGCGCATCGGGGCGGGATGGCACGCCGTTGAATAAGTCGGATTTACTGGCCCTGGGCGCCAAGGGCGACGACAGGTTCCTCACGAAATACATAATCTACAGGGACCTGAGAAATCGCGGATATGTGGTACGTGAGGGCTATGGCCTGGGGGGCGACCTCAGGCTGTACGGCCGTGGAGAATACGGGAACAATGACGCCGGATATATCGTGGTGGCGCTGGAGGAGGGCAGCCGCATACCGGCTTCCAGGCTCACCAGGATCCACATGCGCGCAATGAACCTGGGCAAGGGGCTTATATTGGCGGTGGTCGAGAGCCGCGGGGACGTGGTATATTACTCGATGGCGCAATTCAATCCCAGGAGGGGATCCGGCGATGAAACCGGTGGCATTCCTTGAGATAATAAGGCCGGTCAACGACGTGATGATAGGACTAGCGGTCATAGCGGGCTACCTGGTGGGGGGAGGCCGCGCGCCCGAATCCGCGCTGCTCGGATTCCTCACGGGGTTCCTCATATCGGGGTTCTCGATGGTGATCAACGACATATTCGACGTCAACGTCGACACGCTCAACAGGAGGATGAGGCCCCTGGTCAGGGGCGATATCAGCGTCCGGGAGGCGTGGGCGCTGTCCCTGTCGATGGCCGCGCTGGGGCTGCTAATATCGTTCATGTCCGGCATCGACACGCTATGCGTCGCGGCGGCGTTCGCGGTTCTGGCATTCCTCTACAGCAGGAGGCTGAAGAGGGAGGGATTGGCCGGCAACGTGGTAGTGGCGCTCTCGATCGCCATCCCGTTCCTGTACGGCGGCCTCATAGCCGGCATCAACTACCTGCTCGTCTTCGTTATGTTCTCCACCTCTTTCCTGACGGGCCTGTCGAGGGAGATACTGAAGGCCGTGGCGGACGTGAGGGGCGACTCGGCATCCGGCATTCGCAGCCTCCCCGCGACCCTGGGGATCGAGGCGTCCTCCGCCATCTCGGCGGCCCTGATAGCGGTGGCCGTGCCCATCGCCTACATACCGGTGATCGTGGGCGCCTACAGCGTGTTCTACCTATCGGGCGTCACGGTGGCTTCAATAATATTCATCCTCACGGCGGTCGATATCTCGAGGCTGCGCGATCCCCAGAGGGCTTACGTGTTGAAGAAGAGGATGCTGATACCCATGGCCATAGGGCTTATAACTTATGTCGTGCAAGGCCTGCTGTTAGCTTGATCTGGACCGAGAAGTATCGGCCCAAGGGAATTGATGAGATGGTGGGTAACGAGGACGCGAGGGCGCTGTTCTTCAGATGGCTCAGGGAATGGACGCCCGGCACGCGCCCAACACTTCTCCTTGGGCCCCCCGGCGTGGGCAAGACCACGATGGTCCACGCGGCCGCCCAAGGACTGGGATACGATGTGCTGGAGCTCAACGCGAGCGACTACCGGACGAAGGATATGCTGGAGAGAAGGCTGAAGCCGGCGATGGGCGGCCTGACAGTGTTCGGATCCCCCATACTCGTATTCCTGGACGAGGTCGATGGGCTCTACGGGCGGGCCGACTACGGCGGCTCCGAATACCTACTGGACCTCGTCTCGTCCATAACGGTGCCCATGGCGATGGCCGCGAACAGGGACGACGCCGGATACATGCCCGACGTGGAGAAGGCATCGCTCGTGATCAGGCTGAGGCCGGTGCCCGCTAGGCTGGTGGAGCTCTACCTCAGGCACCTGTCGAAGCTGGAGGGCCTGAACCTGTCGGGCGATGTGCTGAAGGATATAGCTAGGTACGCCCGGGGCGACGTCAGGGCTGCGGTGAACGCGCTGGAGGCGGCAGCATACTCGGGTTCATTCGAGGGCGGCCGCAGGGACGTGGAGCTCACTTTGAGGGATGCAATTTCGGCGGCCGCCGCGTCCCGCTCGGTGGATGCGGCATTGGCCGCTTTGAGGGCTGCCGATGCACAGCCGAGGGATAAAATAAACGCGGCGTATGCGGCGCTCACGATGAACGCTGTGGAGGATCCATCGAGGGCCATGGCATCGCTGTCCGACGCCGATATCCTGTATTCCAGGATAATGCGGACTCAGAACTGGAAGTTACTCAGGTACCTTGACTACATGCTGGCCCGGAGTCTGGCCGGGACATTTGCAATATATTCGGAGTACAGCGCGCCATACGATGTATCATCCAGAATATGGAGCGATGGGCGCCTCTACAAGAAGATAATAGCGCACATGGCGCACGCCCTGCACATGTCGACCGGCGAATTCGCGGCATATGCGTTCGATTCGTTCGTACTATCCGCCGTTGATAATGAAAAATTTATCACGAGACTCGCGCAGATGATCAACGAGGATCATGAATCTTTGAGGGCTGCGCTGGAGAAGGAACGGTCGAGGATCCTGGGGTTGCCGGCTCCCAAGGCCGGCGGTCAGGAGAAACCGCGGCGTGGCAGGAGATCCGTCAGGTGAATTTCGGGGTGGCGGGCCCGGGGGGATTCGAACCCCTGGCCTACGGCTTAGGAGGCCGTCTCTGTGGGTCAGACTGTCTCCGGAAAACACGGGTGAGCGGAGACAGATCCACCCATGGGTGGTTTTTCAGGTGTAAACTCGACCCGGGCGGAGACAGCCGTCCAATGCGCGGCGCCGGACGATTGACTCAACCGGATCAATTCCGGAGGGCCGGCCTGGCCCAGGGGGCAGGCTGATGCCAAGGGGTGCGTTCGAGGGTCTGGAAAACTGATCCTCAACATTCAATTCGTATTCATGTAGGACTTCACGCTCTAGGACGGGGACCTGAAGAGGCCCCCGCTCGAGTGGAGGGAGGAGGAGATGCCGCCGTGGCTGAACGGGGCTGCGCCCCGTCCTCCCGCTCGGGTAGGGGGGTGGGCTCAAGGTGACGGAGCCCAATTATTAGCATCAAGATTTATAAATAACCGATCTCTCCCTCCCCTCTAGGAGATTAAAAGATGACATTCAAAGAGATTCCATGGCTGCTGGATTACGACCCGGAGCGTGGCGAGTTCATCATTCGGCAGAGGAAGGGGGTGCGCACGTCAAATGACAACTGGTTAAAAGCGGCCGCAGAGAAAGGAATTGCACCGGCGACGCTCGCGCATAACTCAGGCATTGAAAGTGGTTATGGAAGGCCGGTTGTACGTTATGTGAACGGGAAGCGCGTGGATGATTTGGCGGTGCCGATCAATAGGTACAGAAGAGATTTGAGTGAAGCCATGAAGAAGGTGGCTAAGATTGTTGCTTCAAGCCCCAGAGCTCCGGCAGCGGGTTCGCCAGCTGCTTGTCGTAGAACGGAACGAGGGACATCACGGCCACAGCGCACTTACACTTAAATCAAAGAAAGCATCCCTTCGCTTCCGTGAGCGAGGAGGTGGTCGGCTTCAACTACTTGGACGAGGGCGTCTGGGTGCGGTACGCCGATGAGATCCTTCTGCCGGTCCACACGAAGGCAAGCGCGATACTGGACGCCTGGAGAAATGCCAGGGAGAGGCTGGACGGTAGGAAGCTCTCGGAGCTCCTGGGGGACGAGGGGATCGCGAGGGTCCTGCTGGGCGGGGTGAAGGAGGACGGCTCCCGCCCCGAGAACAGCGTGGCCGGATTCTACGCCGGGATCCTGGGGATCAACTCCAGCGCGGGCAATGATTACTACAGGCAGTACATCGAGGCCGTCAGGCGCAACCTGAGCCCGGGGATCCAGGTCTCGGTGGCCGACGCGGGATCCGTGCCGTTCCTCTCCTTCGTGAAGTTCATCCAGGAGAACGCAGGCGCCGCGTATTACCGCATGACCGGCCACAATCCCGAGCCCGGGCCCGAACACGTGGACTTCGCGAGGGTCGAGGAGCTCGCGGAGGCGATCAGGTCCTTCGCGGAGGCGACGGTCCGCCTCACCGCCGCGTACGACGAGAGGACGTTCTTCCTGTGGAGCCTCAGGACGAACACCAGGAGGTACCTGAGGACGGCTTACCCGAGGCTCGCGGACCCGGGCAACCTCAAGTTGCTGAACGAGCGCCTGAGGCTCGGGATAGAGCCCCTCGGAATCCTCGAGCTCCCGGAGCCCTTCAGGGAGGACTACATGCTCATCGGCTACCCGGGCAAGCGCACTTACCTCGATCCAATGAAGAAAATCACGGGGACCGACATCGCCCTATTCTCACCGGAGGAGCCCGTCTCCCTGATGAACGAGGCCATCTGGTACTTCTTCCATCCGAATGTGTATAATAACATGCCCCTGAAGTTCATGATGGAGACGCCGAACCCCCTCAGGGCCTACGTTGATGCATACAGGGCTCAGATGAGCTTCGCATCGGTAAAGCAGTACACGGAGAGCTATACGTATAAAACGGACCCCAAGTTACCGGACACGCTCGATCGCCTGTCGTCGGCCCAGTTCGTCGGCTTCGTGGAGCTACTCGACTACGGCGACCGTCTGATTACACATACGCGCGGAAAGGAGTGGTGGTAGTGAGCTCGGCGGAGCGCGGCAGGACCGAGGAGAGTGAGAGAAGGGGGAGCCAGGAGCGCCGGGAGGCCGGGGAGCGCGAGGAGCCCACTAAGAGGGAGCCGCCCCGCGTAGCACCGGAACCTCCGACAAAGCGCGAGGTCCCCGCGGCTGGTGCCGCGGCAGCCCGCCCTGCGCTCACCATCCCCAGGTTCGTCGGCCGCGACCCGCCGAGGCTGAGCGCCTCCCTCAGCGTGGCGCAGGAGCCGCCCCGCGCAGCACCGGCGCCCGGCCCCACAGTCGTCCGCTTCGCCGGCGCGATCCCGCCGAAGGTCTCGGCCTCTCCGAGGCTGGAGGGCGGGCTCCCGTCCCCTCCGCCCGCGTCCTCGCCGATTCCCGTGCGCGCGGTCGTGCTGAGGGCTCCATCCCTCTCCGCCCGGGCGGGCGCGCTCGCGGCGGAGCTCCCGGAGCCGCCGGCCGTCCCCGGCCCCCCGACGGTGCGTTTCTCCCCGGCCTCCACGCCCGCCCTGGCCGCATCCGAGGTCCGGCTGGAGTCCTCCCTCCCGATCGTCCCCCCACGCCCCGCGCGGGCCCAGGCGCAATCGGTTGCTCCATCGCAGCTCCAGGGCGAGGCCCCCGGAGGCGGGGGCGAGGAGGAGCTCCAGGAGCCGAAGGACTTCCTAGAGTGGATCCTCGGGGGCCACGCGGCCGGTAAGATCAGCGGTGGGGGGCCCTATGTGATCCTCTACGTGGAGGAGGGCCGCGGGGACGCCGCTAGCGACACGGTCCACCTCCTGGAGAGGGTCCTCGTGAGGCGCTACAGGGAGATCAGAGGAGGGGAGCCCAAGCCCACGATGGTGAGTTGGCCGGAGGTCCTTGAGGGACTGAAGGGACCGTGGCACGTGGACCCCGAGCATAGTATATACAGAATAAAGCTCGGCGACCTCCTCAAGGAAGGATCCATGCGCGAACAATCCGAGAAGGAGGAACAGAGGGAGGAGCTGAGGAAGCGCGTCGAAATGATCAAGAACAGATTGAGGGAGAGCTACGCGGGGGACCTCGGCTTCCTGATCCTTCACTCAAGCCGCGAGGGCCCCGAAGACACTCTCGTTGAGGGCATCGGGACGGAGCTGTGGCCGGGGCTCATAGAGCTGGAGGCAGGCGTCCTAGGCAGGCTGAACCCTAAGCGCGGGCGCGATCTGATGTGCGAGCTGGCCGGGCTCGTGCTCGGGATGGAGCCAAGTTGGCTCCTGCCCACGATATTATCCAACATTGGGGACAGGGAGTTCTCCCTCAGCAACTGCATCAGGCGGGCGTCGGACTACTGGGAGAGGGAGGTCGCGCCGAAGGTGCTCGCGGAGCGCGAGGGCCTCTATCTGCATCTAACCGAGAGGGGGGAGAACGAATCGAATAACCACTACACAGCGAAGGTCCTGATCGTCAAGCACCTGGTCGAGTCGAGGGAGGACCTGCGCGAGCTGGCCGAGTCCCGGAACATACCAGAGCTGAAAGCGCGCGTGAGGACCGAACAGCCGATTGGCGCCGGCGACGTGGTCCCGGACGTCGCGGTGGACGACGAATACTATGAGGTCGAGGAGCTCTTCGGCGAGGGGCCCTTCGGGGTCAAGAAGGTCCAGGAGACGGTCGAGAAGTACGGCGGGATCCATGGCAGGGTGACGGTAGTCGTCGAGGGGCTCGCGGCGCTCATCCACCAGAGGGAGCTGAGGGATCTCCTGAGATATCTCGAGGGCTCCGGCTTCGAGGGGAGGGTCCGCGTGGCCATCCCCTTCCTCACCAGGGAGGGCGGCGGGTGGAGGGTGGAGCTGATGGACCTCGAG
>Ga0080003_1000548_pt1 | contig 24593 bp, 20 predicted proteins | sample JossMetagenome_FD_69206 | JGI IMG/M metagenome (GOLD analysis project Ga0080003, IMG submission 69206) | Hot spring microbial communities from Joseph's Coat, Yellowstone National Park, USA - JC2_E (SPADES assembly) (version 2) | ecosystem: Environmental > Aquatic > Thermal springs > Hot (42-90C)...
CATCGACCATCTGTATAATAATGCACAAATAAATTAAGGATAACATTCAGTCAAGATCTGAGAAAGGGGAACCTGGGTATCTGGGCCAAGGATCCATGGAAATTGTCAATTCTGAACTGACGCCCGTGCGTATCGATATCAATATCGATCATGTCATGCGTCTATACGAGAAGATTTTTTTTTCTCTTTTTCCTTGGGAGGGCGCAACATATACATGTGAGAATAATGTTTTTTGAGTGGTACAGGTGCTTGGGGAATAAGGATAGTAGACAATTTCATTAATATTCCGCTAGTTGCTTGATAATGCCTCATCGAGCAACATCTAGCAACTTTACACAATTTGCCAAATCTTAAGATAAATACGTATTCCTCAGAACATGATCGTCCTTTTAAAACAATCAACAAGCAACATCAAGCAATTCCTGTCACTGTCATGTTTAGAGAATCAGTATTCAAGACATAATGCGTTATTATTTTCCATATCGAATAATTAAATTATCCTTTCCTTGGAGGGTCAAGGATGTATTGCCTTAAATCTGAAAGAAAAATGCTTCCAGATAAGCATTTTGAGAGGGTATGAGGGTAAGGACGATAAATTACACTACTCGATCCTTTCCTTGTCGGTGACAGTCTCCGATAAGGAGCTGATACACAATATTGCACAATAATGCGCAATAATACCTTGTTGGTCACAGTGTCCGATAAGGAGATTTGTTAGGACGATAAATTACATTACCTGATATCTTATCTCGCAAATTTAACCCTTGATTTTGGCTTTTATCCAGCGATTTATGAATTAATTTTCAGACTGTGGAAACCTATTCTTTAGTTGCTAGCTCCTTTATGAATTTTTCCTTCAGATCAGGCCTGCTAACTATCTGAGAAAGAACGGCTTCCAAGATCTTGTCCTTGAATCCAGGGTCGAATGCTTTCAAGAGAGCCTTGGTGCTATTGTCAATTACGGATGAATTCAGAAGGCTAGATTCTACTTCCAGTTCTTTACTCTCTAGTTGTTTGAGTTTGTCATAGTCCAGAGGGCTCCCACATTGTAAACAATATTCAGAATTGTGAGGATTGACTGTTTTGCATCTTAGACAAGTTCTCATTTTTCTTATGTCTTTCGATGGGTTCTCAACATGAATTCCATTGGCTTCCAGGTATGCATTGTCCACTTCCTCGTCATTGAGATGGACGTAAACGGCCGGCATCTTACTGTCTAAATTCCATCCCATTTCCTTATCTAAGACCAATGGAGGCAATTTTGGAGCCAATTCCGTAGCTCTATTATGACGGAATTTATGAGGATTCAATCTTTTGTCTTTTGGGAATCCTTTAGGGATTGCCCTATTCTTGACTTTTCTGAACATTGCATAAATCTGCTGATGGTACAAGGCTTCACCGGTATTTGGTCTCCCTTCCATATCATGCCCTATCCCGCAGAATAACCATGCTTCGGGGTTGAACGGATCCGGATGGACATTCAGCCATCCTTTTACATAACCTATCGAATCCCCTATGACCCTTACGTTCCTGACTCCCGTTTTTCCTGATACCGTCGTCCTCATACCATAATTATCAAAGACTACATCCTTTATCCTGAGCGTGAGTAGTTCTCCAATTCGCATACCTGAGTCATAAAGCAGACTGATTATTGCTTTATCTCTAGCATTGTCGCATGATGCAATTAATAGGTCCACTTCTTCCTGGCTGATCCTCCAGTCCGGTTTTTTCTTGTAGTTGATCTTGCTCTTACTCTTGAATTTGATATCCTTTACTACATCCGGTTTCCCTAACCAGTTATAGAATCGCTTAAGCGTGGCCTTATAGCCTTCAATAGTCCACTCTGATAGGTTTCTCTTGCGTTGTTTTGCTAATGCCTCGATTATATCGTCAGTTGCAGGAGAAATGAAGGAGTTTCCCATACCCTCGGCTAGGACCCTTAAGTTGATGGCATGGAAGTATAACCTGTTGTAAGAGAGCTCTTCCACATTCTCAAGGTAGTCCAGAAATTGCTTTATCTTTTTCTTTGAATCTGGGCCTATTTTTGAATTCCTAAGCCTATCTAACTCATATTCGTAATACTTTTGAGTACCGACTTTGAACTCTTCTTTCATAACTAGTTATATCATACACGGACTTAAACCATTTGGTGAATCCCGGCTGCCGGATTTGAACCAGCGACCTGTGGATAGCGGCGGTTGCGCCGAAACGCTTTCCCTCTACAGTCCACCGCTCTTCCAACTGAGCTAAGCCGGGTGAGAACCCTATTACTGCAGACAAAAATATTTTTCTGTATCATTGAATTTTCAATCGAAACTAAACATAACCCGAGCAGAGTTTTGGTATATTAGAATAGTCGTAGCACATATAAAATGACGAAAATATTAATTAATAAGTAATTCATTGGTAAGCAGGTGACCCTTTAGATGCCGATGACATTCAGAAAGAAAACAGTTATTCGTGCGGATAAGCCCCCGAAAGAACCGAGGAAATATATAGACCTCAATGACTACCAGTTTTCAGATGAACCTGGAGCCGGGACTTCTGTGAAAATTGGAGAGTTGCAGAAGTTTGAAGAAATCCCTCAGTTCAATGAAATAGTCCTCAACGGAGATGTCCTCATCCTGGATTACGGCTCCGTACAGTCTGATGAGTTGCAGCTCCGGAGGATTGTTAGTGAGCTCAAGCGGGCTGCGACTGACAACGGGGGTGACGTTGTTGCCCTCGGTAACAGATACCTAATAGTTACACCTAGGGGCATGAAAATAGATAGAAACAAGATCAGGGTATCCCAGACATTCTGAGAATTAATAATTTTTCATTTTCATTTCTATTTGTTCGCATTCCTGTATTTGGAACGCAGAAAACTCGTATGTTTTAGGGAAAAGTATTATAAATACTTGGAGAATTCGGTACCATGCCAATAAATCTGTTCTACTGGGAACTATTTATACTGATAGCTGCACTGATCGGAATTTTATATGCAGGTATCCAGAGTTATCTCCTTCTGAGAATTCCTGTGACCGAGGAAAAACCCGCGAAGATATCCAGATCAATAAGACAGGGTGCAAACGCTTTCATGCGAAGGCAATACACTAACATATTCATATTCGCAGTTATCCTTGCCATCATTATATTCATAGCGTTTTACTTTTCATCCGGCATTTCAAGAGCGTGGGAACTGACGCTTGGTTTCCTTGTCGGGTCAATTGGTTCCGCGGTTGCGGGATTGATTGGGATGAACATCTCCATAAGAGCAAATGTAAGAACAGCGATAGAGGCAAAGAAAGGCCTCAACCCTGCTCTTAAACTGGCATTCAGGGGCGGGACCGTGACAGGGTTGATGGTAGCCTCCCTCGCATTACTCGGCCTCATAGTTTTTTATATGTGGTTCCGCAATCCTGAGCTGATGGTAGGGTATATCTTCGGAGCATCCCTTGTCAGTCTCTTTGCGAGGGTTGGAGGAGGTATCTATACAAAGGGTGCCGATGTGGGGGCTGACCTTGTCGGGAAAGTTGAAGCGGGTATACCGGAGGATGATCCCAGAAACCCAGCAGTGATTGCTGACAACGTCGGTGATAATGTTGGGGACTGCGCGGGAATGGGCGCTGATCTGTTCGAGACCTATGTGGTTACCGCCCTTTCCACGATGCTTCTGGGATATCTGATCTATTCCACCGCCGTGGGTTCCAAACTGCTCACAAGCGCAGCCGTGATTCTTCCCCTTGCTATTGGTGGAACCGCGATAATTGCGACCATCATAGGTTCATTTTTCGTGAAGAAGGGCGAGAAGCAGAGAATCATGACAGCTATGTACAAAGGTCTCGCGGTGACTGTCATACTCTCCGCAATAGGGTTCTACATTGTTGATTATTACCTAATGAGGGGAAATCTGGCAATATTCTTTGATGCGATCATAGGAATGATAATAATGGCAATAATAGTCTATGTGACTGAGTATTACACCTCGGAGAGATACAAACCAGTTTCCCTGATTGCAAAGGCATCTGTCAGCGGGACGGGAACAAACATCATTACCGGTCTTGGCTACGGCCTCCAGGCAGTATTCATCCCTGCGATCGTTATCGTTTCCGGCATCATAATATCGTTCACCATCACATTTTTCTCATTTAGCAGCAACGCCCAGGTAGGTCTTTACGGTATAGCTATAGCGGCTGCAAGCATGCTTTCCGCAACCGGCATGATCATATCCATAGATTCCTACGGTCCGATCACGGACAACGCGGGAGGAATAGCGGAGATGTCGGGGTTTGACGAAAAAACAAGGAAGGAGGTCACTGATCCGCTAGATGCAGTAGGTAATACTACCAAGGCGGTAACTAAGGGATATGCAATAGGCAGTGCGGCGTTAGCGGCCCTAACTCTCTTTGCAGCATTCAAAACTCTAATTTCAACAATCCCACAGTTTTCAAACATACAGCTCGATGATCCCATGGTGGTTGCTGGCCTTCTGATAGGTGGTGCCCTTCCATTCTTTTTCACATCTTACCTCATGAATGCAGTCGGGAAGGCCGCTTCTGCAATAGTTGAGGAAGTAAGATCACAGTTCAGGAGTAAGCCAAAGATACTCACCGGTGAGGAAGAACCGGATTACGGCAAGGCAGTTGATATCGTGACGAGAGAGGCACTGAAACAGCTTATGGTTCCGGCCCTCATAGCCGTCTTAACACCCATAGTTCTAGGATTCATCTTGGGGCCATTGGCCGTGGGGGGTCTTCTCCTAGGCGTCATAATTTCTGGCTTCCCTCTGGCAATAATGATGACAGTTGGAGGTGGGGCTTGGGATAACGCAAAGAAATACATCGAGCAGGGGAATTATGGAGGTAAGGGGTCAGAGGCGCACAAGGCAGCAGTGGTGGGGGATACGGTTGGAGATGCAACCAAGGATACCGCGGGCCCAGCAATAAACCCGCTGGTCAAGGTGGTGAACACAATCTCCATACTGTTCATAGGAATAATAATGTACCACTACCTGGTGCACCTCTAAAACTCGTTTATTTTTTTTATTATTTTTGCTAGTTTTACACTTTCTTCAATATCGTGAACCCTAATTATATCCGCGCCTTTCATGAGGGCGATCGTGTTGAAAATTGCACTTGAAAAACCTCTCTCATTCACGTCCTCTCCAGTGAGAGAACCTATGAAACTCTTTCTGGAGAGACCGATGAGAAGGGGAAAGCCCAACTTGAGATCTCCCAGATTCTTGATGATCGAAACGTTATCTTCAACCCTCTTTCCGAAACCTATGCCTGGGTCAAGTACTATGTTATCCTCGATTCCCATCTCCCTGGCGTTCTGGATTTTGCGGATAAAAAATGAGATGATCTCCTCGATCACGTTTTCATAATAAGGAGAATTTTGCATGGTTTTGAAATCCCCTTTCTTGTGCATTATGACTATGGGTGCGTCATATTTTTTCGAAAGGTGAGCCATCTCAGGGTCCTCTAAGCCTGTGACATCATTTATTATGTGAGCTCCCATCTCCAAGCATTCCCTTATAACGCTTGTATAAAAGGAATCAATAGATACAATAAATCCACTGTCAAGAGCAATTTCAACAGCCTTCCTGATCCTCTTCATCTCTTCATATGCCCCTATTCTTTCACTTCCAGGTCTGGTACTCTGACCGCCAATGTCCACTATCTTCACGCCACCTTCCTTCATATGGGAGAGAAATTCACCGATTTCATTTTCGCGAACCCTGCTTCCCGGATAGAAGGAATCTGGGGTCATATTCACTATTCCCATCACGGCAGGAATGTCGGTACCATTAAGGTGTCTTTCAAAGAATTTAAGCGAAGAACGAAGCCAGAATGAGCTTCCGGGAGGATATTCAATTTTGGAAATCAGAATGTTTGCCTCCTCCGCACCCGGAAGATACACATATCTTCCCCGTGATATGAAATGCCTGGAACCCAGTTCCAATTCCCTCTTCGAAACGATGAACAACCTGTGGTCAGATATCCTTTCAATCGGTACGCCGTATTCCTTTGATACGGACTCAGGATCAAACCTGAAGAATATGTCACTCCATTGTTGTGAACTGCGCATGTGGAACCCCCCCTATATAGAGAACGTAATCCCTCCTAACCATACCCAGGGATTCGGCCACGGCTATGCACCGTGGACCAACTAGATTTGCAACTGAGCAGAGAGAAAGGAGATCAGCGAACACCTTTTCATCCACCAGAACATCCTTATAAAAAGACTCGGAAACCTTGAGCTTGAATTTTCCTTCTCTGAATTCCTTTCCCAGCAACTCCTCGTCAGCAGCAGCGAGCAGGGTGTCCGTTGGCGTTCTATAGATCTTGGTCCAGATCAAGAGCATTCACCTGATCTGCAAACACTTCCCTCTATGTTCTCACCAGTCTGTAAAAACCTGACCTGGGCTCGATGAGCTGCCCCCTGTCTCTCAGAAGCTTCAAGTTGCGTTCTACCTGCTCAGGGTTCATCCCCGCTCCCCGCGCCTCGTCCATTATCTGCTTCATCGACACGTCCTTCCCCCCGTTCTCGTCGTGAATCTTTCTTATGATTTCACTGAGGGACAGAAGATTTTTCCTGTCCTTCGATGGATAGCCTGTCAGTATTATATCTATGTCAGGGATACCGTTTACAAGCGTGGTCTGGGACAGGAACGATTCCATGAGCCTCATTCCCCTTTCAACGTCTTCCTCTGTTATCCTGTCTGAAAGTCTGATCCTCGCGGACGCCTCTGAAAGTCTTATGAGTGCCTCAAGCTGCCTTGGTGTTATCGCAACGGTACCCTGCCTAGATGATGCTCTCTTCTCCACATAGAACTTGCTAATCTTCTCTTTCGCACCCGGGGAAAGAACGGGAAAGCAGTATTTCCTCGCGTAAACTATGTATTTTTTCAGGAACTCCCTGTCGAAATAGGGCTTGAATTCAGATTTTTCAACCTGAATCCCCCCCGCAAGCTTCTCCCCATCAGAGTGGACCTTGAGGATGTAATTGGACATCTCAACATCATTTTTCCCGGGGCGGTCAACAATTATGAATATGAGATCAAACCTTGAGAGAAGCGTGGGTGGGAAATCTGTCTGAGCTGTGAATGGTTCACTTTCATCGTACCGCCCGAATTTTGGGTTGGCTGCGGCTAGCAATGCACACCTTGACATAAGAGTTGCATTTATCCCCGCTTTGCTTATCGTAATGGTCTGCTGTTCCATGGATTCGTGAAGGGCACTGCTGTCTTCCCTGCTCATCTTGTCCAGTTCATCCACTGCTGCAAGTCCTCCATCCGCCAGAACCAGCGTTCCGGCTTCTAGGGACCATCTGCCCTCAGAAAATTCATCCTTCACGGCTGCTGCGGTCAAACCCGCTGCAGATGCGCCTTTACCGGAGCTGTATACAGATTTAGGTGCAAGAGTTATCGCGTACTTGAGAATCTGGCTCTTCGCCGTGCCCGGATCGCCAAACAGGAGAATATGAATATCACCCCTTACATAAGTTCCATCCTCAAAGAGCTTCCTGACACCTCCGAAGAGTTGGAATATTACAGCTTCCTTCACAATTTCCATCGCGTATATGGTAGGTGCCACGCTCGCAACCAGCTTCTGATAAATATCGGGGTCGCTGGCTGCCTTTTTGATAGCATCCACATCCGCCTCGTCTATCTCCACCTCCTCGTATTCCGAGGACTCCTTCTCCACATACATCGCATCAAGATATACGTCAAACTGATTGGACGGAGAGCCGTTGACCATCTTCTGTTTTCCCTTGAGTATTCCGTTGATCGTGATCCTATCACCGGGGTTTAACCTCCCGCAAATTTCATCCTCAAGATGCACGGAAAGCTTCGCGGGCTGTGAAACACCCCTCAAGAGTTCAGGCCTCTCCTGAACTTCTATTATCTGAGTATCCATATATATGCTTTTATCCGGGAGGAACTTGAATTCCGTGGTGCCCTTCTCCTTTCCACAGATTGAACAGGTGCTAGGAGGTATAAGTTTTGAACCGGTAACAGGATAGAGGTCAACATTCTTGCAGTAGGAACATCTGAAAGCCGCCATTGTCAACGTGGGAACGACCTCAGATACCCTCTTCACTATCCCCTCTATCTGCAGGAAGGTGTTGAGGTCTGCGCTTCTGAGGTCCCTTATCTCCCTCTTGAGATCCGGGAGCGAAGACGAGATGCTTATATTCAATCTCCTGCCCTTTCTGGATTTGTATCCCTCTGAAAGGAAATTTTCGTTGAGTTCCTCCTTCAATAATCTAATATATTCTTCCGGAGCTCTCAAAAAATTAAGGGCAAAATCCCTGTTAAGTTCATCCATCTCCTCGTATTTAATATGAATTGTATTTTCTCTGGATTCAGGATCATTCAATCTGGATATCTCAACGCTCCTATCTGTCAGAATCTTCCGCCACAAGCCCCTTATTTCGTCGTCCGTGAATGCTTCTCTCATTCCGCTGACTATAATTATTTCTTATTTAAGACTTTGAGAACCGTTCTCTCAATTAAATCTTTCAGAAGTTTTTCCTCAATGCACCTTTTTCCGCAAGAACAGTCCGATAACGGCAACAACTATACCGGCGAGAATTAATATAACTCCCCCTAGCAATGCTAGCCCATACATTTCAATCTGACCGATCTCTTCGTTCAATACATAATATTTCACAAGGGGGGTCATGCTTCCCAGCGAGATTATGTAAAAGGTGCCATTAAGTCCGGTAAAAAGAGAAGAATCATCTTCCGTAAAAGAAGGATGCAGGGCATAGGTTGTTATGTCTGTTGAATTCAGAAAGGTTAAGTCTTGCGATGGCACCAAATAGGTAGTGGAATTGGAGATAAGAATAAGTTCGTTTCCCCCATTCACAACTATCAAATTAGACTGAAAATATCCTTTGCCAGACGAGGTCATTTCCGCAGTTGAGTAAGGCATTCTATCCATTGCTTGATTTAGCGATACTCCTACAAGTATGAGACCAATTACAAGCACCACAATACCTGCAACAACAACGTTGGTCCTCATTCCTTCTATTCCTTTTCCCTATAGGCAACGAATGTTTAAATTTAATCCCTCCTGGACTTTTCGTCAAAACATAATATTTAAAAAACCTGTTCCTTGCTAAATTCAGTGGATTGGATGGATGAGCACATAATCAACATCAGCATTACTATTTTTATGCGCCTGACCCTGAAAAAATTAATATTCCATAGGACTTACAGGGGTATAGCAGGTGTTGTGTAGCCTGGTAGCACAAAGGCCTTCCAAGCCTTTAGCCCGGGTTCAAATCCCGGCACCTGCATACCTACTGTGTTTAAGCAGTCCAGCAGTCCACTTGAAAAGGCTTTAAACCGCATTTTAGGAGAAGCGCTTGATATCTCATTACAGTCACAAACATCTGCCGCGAAACAAGAGGTTGACAAGACCAAGGGGTTTGAAAGAAGTACAAACTCCTGAAATAGATCAAAATCCGATATAGTATATTTCCGAAGTTCGAGTCCCAAATTATAAGTTCAAAAATAAATTGTTGAAACCATGAAAGCTTCCGATCTTTTTGTTAAATGTCTTGAAAACGAGAATGTGGATTATATGTTCGGGATCCCAGGGGAGGAGAATGTGGACCTAATAGATTCTCTGAACAACAGCGGAATAAAATTCATTCTCACAAGGCATGAGCAGGGTGCAGCCTTTATGGCAGATATATACGGGAGGATTACAGGACGTCCTGGAGTATGTCTCTCCACACTTGGACCAGGTGCAACAAATCTTGTAACCGGAGTCGCAAACGCCCATCTTGACAAGATTCCACTTGTTGCCATTACGGCCCAAGCAAATACAGAGAGAATACACAAGGAATCACACCAGAACATAGACACAATTGCGCTCTTCTCTGGCATTACAAAATACAACAAAGCAGTCCTGAGAGCGAGCACAATTCCGGAAATAGTAAGGAAAGGGTTCAGGATCGCATCGCTGGAGGTTCAGGGTGCTTCACACATACAGCTTCCGGAAGACGTTGCTTCAGAACAGGTTGACGCAAAACCGCTGAAAATCCTGAATCCTCCTGTTGAGTATGCCTCAATCGACAACATACGAAGTGCTGCGATTCTCATAAATTCGGCAAAGAATCCACTTATTCTGGCAGGGAATGGAATAATCAGGTCCAATTCTATACAGGTAGTCTCTGATTTTATACACAGAACCGGTATACCGGTGGTTAACACATTCATGGCCAAGGGGATCATACCTTTTCAGGACAGGCTGAACTTGTTCTCGGTAGGTTACCGCCCATACAGAGATGAGCTGAGGGTCCTCAACAAGTCAGATCTTGTCATTGCAATAGGCTTCGATCTTGTGGAATACGATCCTGCATTGTGGAATAAGAATTCAGAAATTCCTGTACTGAACATTCACACATATCCAACTGAATCAGATTCTCATCTTCCCGTAACCACTGAGGTAATAGGTGATATAAACTACAGTGTTAGGAATCTTTCGGAGCTGGTTTCACCGCGGAAGGATATGGGCATATTTGAAGAAATAAGGAAAAGAAGATTTGCGGAACTCACCGATTATAACAGAAAGGGCGAAGAGCTCCCACGAAAAATAATGAAGGTGCTGACAGACGAACTTCCGCCTGAAACATGGGCCATATCGGATGTGGGAATGCACAAAGTTTGGGTCTCAAGATGGTATCAGCCAAAGAGAGGTGGACGGACCATAATATACAACGGATTTGCATCAATGGGTTCTTCACTGCCTGCAGCCATAGCCTGCGGGATCATAAGAAAGAATGATCCAGTGGTTGCCATATCAGGAGACGGGGGCTTCCTGATGAATGTACAGGAGCTTGAAACTGCAAAGCGTATGGGAGTAGACATCACCGTAACCGTGTTTAACGACAGGACGCTGACGCTCATTTCTGAAGAGCAGAAGGATAAGGGACTTAAACCCTCAAATGTTTATTTTACCAATCCAGACTTCAGCATGCTTGCAAAGAGCTTCGGGGCAACTTACCACTATTCCGACAGTGATTCGTCTTACAGGGATGCATTGAAGGAATCAATCCGAAGTTCAGGGGTGAATTTAATTGAAGTAAAGATGTAATTACCTGGCATCTTTCCTTTCTTAGACATATCCGCTCATCTTATGGCCTTCAAAATTCTGCCACAACTCCCTGGGTAAACCTATTCTATTTATTCTAGGTGACAAACGCCCTTCACAATTGCGACGTTGAACCGATATTTTTTTGGAATTCATGAGTTTTTGATTGGTAGAGGGTGGTTCTCCAGACGGAAGGTGTAGACAAAGGTCCTACCACTGCCTTCAAGCTTAATATCCCCTGCGCTCTGTTTCCGTACAGGCGGTTCAGATGGGTCAAGCCTGTTTACGGGGGACAGAATTCGCCTATCACAAATCTGACTGATGCATGATAATTATATTCTTAATACCTAAATATTTACAATATATTTATGAACCAAGTCGGGCTTTTTAAGTGATATCCTTGATGGAGGTGGAGATTGAATTCAAGGAGCCAGTGGCCTGGATTAAGGATCTTGTGAAAACTCATTCCGCAAGCATCAGGATCAGGGACATTAGGATGAGTGGGGAGGGCGTGAAGGATCTTCTTGAAATCTTCATGCCCTCAGGGAAGATCGAGGGATTTTCTTCGGAACTTCTCGACAAGAAGAGGGTAGAAAAGGATAACGTGACAATCGTGGATGACACCCACGCAACAGCCATTGTCAACGCACATGAATGTGCAGTATGTAAGTCAATACTGAAGTGGGACTTGTTTTTAACTGAAGCTTATTCCACAGGTTCCGGGGACATCATAATGAAATTGCTTGTGCCGGATGAGGCCACTGTGAGCGGTTTCCTCCACAGGCTTGAGGAAGATGGCGTGAGGTTCGAGCTGCTCAAGAAACGTGCTCTCTCTAAGAGGGGCGATATTACCGCAAGGCAGGAATTTGTTGTGAAAACCGCACTGGAACTCGGATTCTTCGATTATCCCAAGAAGGTCAATCTTGAGGGGCTGTCCAAGAGGCTGAACGTTTCCTATGTAACTCTTGCTGAAATATTGAGGCGTGCTGAGAAAAACATAATTTCTTCATATTTCAAGAAAAAGGAAGAATAGGGAATTCCAGGAAAAAGCTGAAAAAATCCCTTCCTAGTATTTTTTCTTCTGCCCGAGATGTTCCCTTTCAAACTCTATAAGGTCGCCGGCTGCCAGTGCTGCAGGATAAAGGATCTCCTCCTCAAGCTCCACATGGTGGATGAGCTCTTGGGCGAGATGCATCGCATCCTCATCGGGATTGCGCTTCAACTCTTCCAAGATCTGGTTAAGTTTCCTGGAAATTTCCCTGTGTTCCTGAACCATTTTATCAAACTGGTTTTCAAATCTTTCTGATGCCAGTTTGAGTTTCTCCACATCCTTGTTTCCGTATTCTTCAAGCCTTTCCCTATAGTATTTCAGCAGGGGAACAATAGTTTCGTTCTCCTCTGCAAGGTGTGACCTGAATAGTCCAAGAACTTCAGAATATATTTGCCCAACTCTACCTGTCCTACGGGAAACTTCGTCAAGTTCTTCAAGCAACATTTCATGCTCGTGATCCAGAATGCCATGTGTTTCTGTCATGATATATGCATTTGGAAGTGGCTATTCTTGATTATCCCGTAATATGTTGGGATAAGTTTTCATGCAGGAGCAAGCAATAGCTGACATACTCTCCTCGCTGAAGCTACGGAGGTTCTCGCTTTTGCACTTATTTCCGCATCACTTCTCACGATCAGGCGGGTTCTGCGAGAACCCATTACGGAGTTTTGAGGTCTTCACTGTCCTTGAAGTTGCCCCTCTGGGGGTATCAGTGCTCCCTTTGCATGCATCCCTGTCTGCATGTAATCTGGATATACCCTTACCTACAGCACTTTGGACAGACCGTGGAGGTATTCCAAACCAGTTGTTCACTGGTATTGACGTGGGAGTATCCTGTATGCCTTCTCTGGAGGACTTATCTACAGGACTTTCCACAGAAAAATCATAGAATAGGGATATATATATTTTCGCAATTCATCTCCTCCCTGAAGCTTCGAAGCTTTCTTGCTCATGACTTTGCAAAACGCGGTTTTGCAGAAAAATTCTCACAATAAATAAATCAATAGAGGGAGGAATTAGCTCAGTAATTGCACTGAAATGGTTGTCTCTCATCTTCTGTGATTTTCTTGTGGTGGTCATCGGTATCTGGTTCGTCAAGTGGAGCCATCCGTAACTGCTCATTCCACATTATGACATAAAGAAAATAACTGTACTTTAGGGATAGTTTGTAGGAGTCACACTGAGATGAGTCACTGGCTAAGGTAGTAAGGTCACACAATACTCTGTCTAGAAAACCGCCGCAATGATTCCACAAGAAATTTAATTCCCCCGTTGAAAATGACTTTGCAGCGCAGAAGTCAATTATCACTACATTCTTAGGGATTAGGCATATCCAGAACTCTATGATTCCTGAATCAGGTAATCAATATGAAAAACCTGAATCAAGAGGAAGGTAAACACTTCACGGAGGCGTATAATGGCACTGGCTATAAGATCTTTTCAATCTTACTAAATCTCATAAGAATTTTTTCCCGACGTGCAAATGAAAAGAAAGACCCACTTGTTCCGTGCCTGGGCCTCCTTAGCATAGAGACCGACGGGTCGAGCTCAAAGACTGGGGATTTAAGGGAAATGGCAAAGGAGCTAGTTTGTGGACTATCTGGGTTCACACCCGTGCTCATTCTTGCGAAGGACTAATTTAAAGGTGAAGATAGTGTCAACTGGATCGGTTGGAACAAATTGTAACTCGTTGCAGAAGGTCAGGATAGTTGTGCTCGGGACTGGTTTTGCAGGATCGGCTTTCATAGATTCATTCAACAGACATATTGGAAGGAAAGGTCGTAAGAAAGTTGAACTTACTGCTATTGACCGCACAAACTACCTCACCTTTACCCCCCTCCTCTATGAAGTTGCAACATGGCAGGTTTATGGTAACCACATTTCCATACCTGTATGGAGCCGCAAGAAAGACGATGATTATAGATTCCGTGAGGATGAAGTGATGGAGGTTATTCCTGAGAGAAATGAAGTTGTGACGAGACATGGCCGGATAAATTACGATTACCTTATTATGGCTCTTGGCACAGAGAACAATGATTTCGGAATCAAGGGTGTTGCGGAGAACTCAATTCCATTGAAAACTATAAAGGATGCTGAACTTATTAGGAAGAAGATCCTAGAATCATTCAAGGCATCGGAAACAAAGCTAAGTGAAGAACTTAATTACGTGGTTGTAGGGGGTGGTGCATCAGGCGTGGAGCTTGCTGCATCTCTGAAAAATTACATTGAAGTCCTGAAACGAGATTACAGCTCTGATTCCATAAACGCGAAAGTGATTCTAATTGAGGCCCAAGATCACATAATGAAAAATTCAGGTAGCGAGTTCTCTACTAGGCTAGAATCATACCTTAGGGAATTAGGAATTGAGCTTTATCTCGGCGCAAAGGTGGCAAGTGTTTCAAGGGAAGAAGTCGTGCTGGAAAACGGTCTTGTAATCAAGACACGGAATGTATTCTGGACTGCCGGAGTAAGAAGCAACCTCATTGCTTCCATGCTGGGGGGTGGCCTAGTACAAAAAAAATCGGGTCGGATCATTGTGGATGGATTCCTTCAGATACCTAGCCTTGAGAATATATACGTGATCGGAGACAATGCGCTAATCAGCCTATCTTATGGTGAGAAGGCAGCCCCGCAAACTGCAGCTGCTGCAGTGCAGGAAGGAAAGTATCTTGGGCGTAGGCTTGCATTATTGATAAATGGCAGAAAATATCGGTCTGTGTTCATTTACAAAGACACAGGAACGATGCTTACACTGGGGAAATTCAGCGGGCTTTGCTTATTCGGCAATGGACTCATATTATCAGGGTTTATGGCGTGGCTTATATGGAGATTAATCCATCTACTGAAAATCACAACATTCACAAATCGTGCTGAGGTACTCTCTGACTGGCTGATGGCTTCGCTGCATGGCAAAGACGTGACAGGGTAGCAATAATATTCTTAGAGGCAGATCTTTTCACACGCAAACCATGCTTCCGCGCGTTCTGACCCAAGTGCTAATTGAGTGTTGCCTAGTGATCCATAATGAAGAAATTGCAAAAAATTGTTAGTGGTTGTGAGAGAAACTGGTTTTCCTGTCATTGAACTTGAGGGTGTTCATTGATCAGATTTCACGCCTGAACAAGCAGTTTAAGGTCCAGTTTCAAACAATGTTTCCTTAACAATAGAGTATTGGGCCAGTCATTCGAGAAACAAAAAAGGACACAGAGAAGGAATAGGTTTGCGAGCTACTCCATTAGGGACCCCGTGGGAAAATGCATAAATGACGTTTAGTATTATTGGCAATCTGAGTGCATCTGAAGTTATCGACGTTCAAAATTTCGTAGTCACAATATCTATGCTCGTTATGGAGCTGGATAAAGTCTTTTTAAATTTTAAGTTTCAAGCATTCTTCGCTGTTGATTGGTTTTTAAAAAAATGAATTGCAATTATAGAAAGAGGTTATTTTCCTTCTGCTGAAGGATGAATCAGGCTCTTTGTAGTAACGAATTATTCAAAAGATTTTTCAAAGATCAAAATCTCAATACATGTGGAATCTCGTCTTGATTATAGCAGATTCGCGCCTGAAATATTGAGGTCTCTGAATTCTATAGAGAAGGCAATATCGGAATCTGGAATTGACCGCAAACTTTTGCATCTCATCAAGATGCGAGCATCTCAGATTAATGGGTGCGGTTGGTGTCTGGACATGCATTCCAAAGACGCTCTCCTTGATGGTGAAAGCGTTCAGCGGATTGTCCTCCTGAGTGCATGGTGGGAATGTCCTCAGTATACGGAGGAAGAGAAGGCTGCTCTTGCCTGGACTGAGAGAGTCACTCTCATTGCTGAAAAAAGAGAGGATGATGAGATTTATGAGAATCTTCGGAAACATTTTACAGAGGAGCAGATCGTTGTTCTCACATGGGCCGTTATAGCCATAAACGTCTGGAACAGACTGAACGTATCATTCAAAACTATCCCCGGAACTTATGAACCAAGGAGGTAGAAGTTAAACCAGCGATTGCAAGAATCGGCTTCAGAATCCGAATCAGCGAATTGTAGCAATTAGAGCGATCAAATGTTTAATTTGTATATGGGAATAAGACAGCATGGCTAAACTAGAATTGGATAATCCATCCTGGGAATCGGTATCCAGGGCAATTGAGGGCATATCACAGCAGTGGGAGATCCGGAATGACAATGGCACTGTAAAATTTCTGAGATTTGAGGCTGAAAAGGCATATCCTAAGCATCATCATCCCGATCGTACCGAATGGTTGTATGTGATTTCAGGTGAAATGAATGCCGAGATTGATCACGATACTCACAAGCTTGAGAAGGGGGAGTTTGCCCTGTTCCCCGTGAATAGTGAACATTCACTTAGTGCTGGTCCTGACGGTGCGGTTGTTTTAGTAGTGGCTATATCCGAATACCCACGGCACACCTTATGATTAGGTCGGGCAGAATTCATTCAATGTTGAAAATCCGCTCTTAAAGTATCACAGTTAAGGTTAGTTTCTATCTGTCGGGAAATCTCATAGTCTTTATTATTTTTGTATCCCTCTTAAGTTCAGCTACAAGCTTATCATCGCCCGCTACGACGAAGCTTGCGGACCCTAGATAATGGCTTGCTCCGGTATCTGTGATCCCTAGATAGAGTGAAGTGTGTCCGGATTTAGTTTTCTCTTTATTAAATCCGCTATATCCCTTCCTTCTTTTATCGGAAATCTGCAAGTTTCAGTCAACCAGAGGCGTAATGAGCTTTCCCCATGTTGTTTTTACAGGTCTTGAATTCCCCCTCCGACTACTTATGAAAGCGAGGGTAGATAGTCTGCTTCAATTTACGACCCCTAAAGACTGGAGGAGGGAAGTCTTGATAACTTTCAATACTTGATAGTACAAGACTGATGAGATGACAGTAACAAGGAAGTTATAAACCGACGAAACTGTCTCCCCCGTTGGAAATTTATTGCCAAAGGTATCGAATCAGGATATATGGAGAGTTAAGATTTGAGCCGTGTATGCAGTACGCTACTACCTTTGGTCAAGCGATTGGTCTAGTTAACAATAACAATTCAATCAAGCCTAAGCACTTCAAAGAATCTTGTTTACGGGGGATTAAAGGTATGATGAATCATCCACTTGACAATTAGTCTGATTAACAAAAATAGAAACGAAAATCAGATCCTCGATCAGAGTTTTTGGCCGTTACCTTTATTCTGCAGTTGATATTTGTTATTATGATTAGTACAATAGCTTATTTTCCCCCTTCATTCACATATCTGTCAACTTCGTCATTGTATCTCGTATTTAATTCTGAATAAATTATCCGGGCCGCCTCCTTGAACAGCTGCTGTTCGTCTTCAAATTGCTTACTTAATAGTAATTTCAGGTTTTCGATATCACCAATGTTAATTCCTTCTCCCTTCTCGGTCATACTGACAAGGGAGTTTATTAGCTTCATAATTTGAACATGTCCTCTCATTACCCTAATATAGGATTCCGAATTGGTTCTCCCTAATTTTTCAATAAGGAACCCCAAAAGAGACCTCTGCTCATCAATTGAATGTTGCGATATCAGCCCTGCAATTTTTCTGAAATCGGCTTCTGCCTCTCTGTAGTTATAGCCTTCGAGGTCCATTTCCATCTTATTCAATTCGTAGAGGATAGCATCATGTTCACCTTCCAACTCCAAATTAAGCTCTTCTAATGGCATTATTCTGGGTTTCATATTTCTGGAATGTTCGGCACCTCTACTACTTGGTCCCTATTTTTTTAGGGATACTAGCCATTATCAAAAGATTTAAAAGATTCACGCTGTCTCAGTATGCTAGACTTCATGAAAAAAGTTTTCCTAACACTCCATGAAACGGACGTTCCATAGCTCTCTGACATTTGAGAGGCAGACAAAGAAACTTCCTGGAGGTATTCATATGGATGGCCTGTTTTGCGTTCATTCTACCCCTCTAGATCATCATTCTATGATTCGACGAAGGATCTGTCGAGCAACAAATCAATCATCTTGATGAGGAGGAGGGTTGTACTTGCTCTAAGTTCTTTTATCTCTCATTTCTATGCACTCTGCTAATGTATCAATCAATTCATTAGTCCTTGCTTAGGAGGTTAAACCGAAACTTTAGTGGAGGTGTTTGATGTTCTCTAACAAACACTAACTCCTCAAATGATTGCATAAAAGTTAATAATAAACAGGATGATTGCAAAATTGAATGGGTAAAAGGAAGCTATATGAAATTGACATTAGAATTAATAGAGATGACTGCAAGGTTGCTGAGATCATTTCCAAACAGAAATTTCACGTTCAAATTGAAAATCTGAATGCCCGTATTGAAAAGACGATACATTTGCTGCAGTTCGCGCCAAACCAAAAGAATATTCTTAATGAATTTAAAGGAAGCTCTCTTAGCGCATTTAACGTTGGTAGAGGGAAGATAATCGTATCATCACCAAGCTGTTCCTCTTGTAAACTGCTCGCAAAACTAAATTCAGTAATTTTATCCGTGAAATTTCCGGATTACAATAGTGTAACCTATAGAATACTTGCAGATAAATATCTCATAAAGAGAATTGAAAGAGAACTGGAAAATGAAAGAATTGAACATAAGATAATTTACAAGGGGGAGTATGAAACACTTTCAGATCTCACGCCAAGACAGATAGAAATTGTTATGTTTGCCTTGATTAATGGCTACTTTGACGTAAAGAGAAGAGTTACACTAAATGAGATAGGACGGAATTTCAATATTAGAGCATCCACCGTAGACCTCATCCTTAGACGAGCATTAAAGAAGATAATCCAGGCCAGAATTCTGAAGAAAATTTGAACTAATATATTAGCTTACACCACTATATGTCAGAATGATATTGTTATTCTGTGACCCATCCGCTACAGAATAAATTTAAAAGTAAATGGCCTATGATTGTAGCCCTCTCAACAGTTATAGTTTACATAATCTGGATTGCAATGTCCGCCTATACATTTGCATACCTGCCTCCTGTGCCGGATAAGGTTGTGACTTCAGATGGGCAAATAATATTTACTTCAAATGAAATAACCGAGGGGAAGTACCTTTACCAGAAATATGGGTTAGCCGATTATGGCTCGGTTTTGGGATTTGGGTCCTATTTTGGGATAGATTTCACTTCATATACAATACAACTTGAAGAGAATTATATAGCCCGTGAAACGGGAATAGGCCCCTACCTCTATCCGAATAACACCACCGAGGAGGAGAAAGTGGCTCCATATATGAAGATTATATACAGTTCTGTGAGTAACACCATGGTTGTCAACCCAATAATGGAAGGCGCTTTTTCATACACAGAAAGCTACTATCAAAATTACCTTGGCAATTTATCAGAGCAGAATAGGTTAATGCCAGATTACATTACTAATAAAACTGTTATCAATCATCTTACTGCATTCTTTACGTGGACTGCTTATATAGCATTGTTAGGGTATACAAACGGATACCCACCTGTAAATGGATTGCTTCATCCAAATACAAACGTTTTTGTATCTTCTGATTTCATGACGATTGCATTTATTGTAGCAGTCTTGCCAATCACTGCATACATATTTATCAAATTGTTATCTTATTGGAACGATCCGAGGGAGGCAGTTCCGCTTCCTCCACCGACAAAAACTCAGAGGGCCACCATATGGGGGGTTGTCATCGTAACGCTAGCTGCCGCTGTTCAAGGCTTGTTGGGCGAATATGTTTTCCACTTATATGCCAGTCCGACTTTTTATGGGCTTAATCTGTTAAGCGTACTACCGTTTAATGTAGCAAGGGCTGAGCATTACACTCTTGCAGTGTTGTGGATAGTCGCAACGTGGATTATCTTTTCCTTATTTGTGCTTCCATACTTTGGACTCACATTGTCAAAACGGCATACCTGGACAATCATGATTACGACAGTAGTAGCAGGTATATTTATGGTTCTGGGAATCATGGCAAATTATCTTCAGATCATTCCTTACACCAATGGATTTTTAGATCTGTGGTTCATGTTTGGTGGTCAAGGTAGAGATGTTGTCACTCAAGGAACTATCTGGTTACTTCTCACAGCTGCAATTGTATTTTACATAGCTTATCTCTATTTCAAGGTTTCTAAAATAACCCTCCCCCAGTTCAAACCCTTGACACAGTTACTTGGCATATCGTTGGCTGGAACAGGCTTTGGAATTATTATGGGTGCACTTCCAGTTTTCCATCCCTGGGCAAATTACACTATGGATGAATACTTTAGATGGATAATGATTCACGCGTTCGTTGAAGGATTTTGGCCCGCAATAATAGTCGCAATCATTGTTACTCTTCTGATAATCGCTGGACTATTTCCGGTCAGACTTGGTACCGCAATAGTAGGGTTGGATGCAACTGCAGACATACTTTCAGGAATGATCGGCACGGGTCATCATTACTACTGGGGTGGACAGCCGGCGATCTGGCTGTATATTGGTTCCATTATTGGAATTCTGGAAGCAATTGCGATAGGATTCGCAGTAGTTTATGCAATTCTACTTTTAGTTCGGAAAGATGCTAAAACAGAATTTCAAAAAACTTTGGTCGTCTTTGCTGCAGTTGCGGGGATAGGTGGGGGTATTGGTGCCGCGGGCTTTGGTGGGGGTCTATTGAATATGCCCATACTCAATTACTATCTGCACGATACACAGGTGGTAATGGCACATGCCCACCTGGCATTCCCTCTTGCTTATGGCCTTCCATCGATTATGCTCTGGATTGTTATTTTATACCTGAGCGGAGCTATTAGGGATATACACCTTAAATATATGCGTCTTGGGGCTATACTTTATGGGGTTGGATTTTATCTGCAGGCATTACTTTCATTGTTACCTTTAGGAATATATCAGTATGTATTAGAATTAAAATACGGGTTTTGGTACGTGAAATCTCTGACACCACTGTTGCCTGGCATAACTCCATTCTGGCAACTGCCTCTAACTAATGATCTCATATGGATAAGGATGGCAGGAGATGTTACAGCGATGATAGGATTCTCAATCATTGGATTTGGTGTCCTGCTTACATTCCGAAAGGGCTTAAAAACTGATAATATGCATACTTTCTAGTATAATGAGATCTACTAAATTCTTTCTCTGTAATTCTCATCTATATAGCTAACATGTTAGCAACAATTGTCTTGTAATATTATGGAATTGCCAACAATGACAGTATCGGCCGAAGGAAAAAGAAGACCACTGAGTCGTGGCTATATTAAGTTGAACCTAGTTTAAAGTGTGTTGCATAATTAATAGGCCTCCGTCATCTGTCTGAGAATATTATAATAATGGACCTTCATTGCTATCTCCTGAGCTATGTATTCAGGTCTCCTTGCCTTTATGATTTCACCCATAACCCTCTTTAGACCTGAGAAATATATTTCCACAATCCATCTCTTACCATAATTATTGTTATTTTTCCACTCACTCTCTGATGTTCTTCTTATTTCTCTTGCTATTCTTGCCCTGTAGGGAGAACCCCTTGAAAGCGTGGAAGAGTTCTTCCTTGTGGGAATTATTGCATTTCCATTGAGAGAGTTGTATATGCTCTTTGAATCGTATGCCTTGTCACCGTAGAGTTTTGATATTTTATCCCTTATTCTATTTACAAGATTCAATGCTTCCCTTGAATCCTGTACATGCTCATCCGTGATTGAAAATGTCAATACCCTTATGTTATTGATATCAACAATAACATGCAACTTCATCCACCCCTTCCTTCTCCTGTTCCATTTATTTCCAAGGTAATCCCCCCTTATGGTTATCTTGTAAGTGCCGGTTGATTTTTCCCCAAAAACGGTGGAATAAGATTGATCCACCAAATTTATACTTTCATTCATTTCTTTCACTCCATCCTCATAATCAGCAAATAATCCTTCTTCCTGTCTTTACCCCTGTATGATCCTCTCCTGATATTCACTACGGCACAATGGTGCAATGTCCTAATTTACAAGTATCTTGCCACGTTCTGAGCATAATTTGTTTGATGTACATATTATTGATCTTTTCTAGTACCTTGATGAAACGAACTGGAAGAACAGGTTTAATTCCCCTCTGCCAAGAGGAAGATATCCGATCTCATTCACTAAATGAACCTGAACCTTGAATATGTCTTTATTTTGTATTCAAGACCTTTAAATCATATTCCCTCTTTAGAGTCTGACATGCTTCATTCCAGTGATTTCATAACTGGACAAAGGGGTTATAAAGTAAGATAAAACTTGCTCTGATAATTCATTTCTTCCGATCTCACGTTTATGCCTTAAGGCGTATCGGGTGGGCAGTCTTGAATACCTAAAAGGCGAAGCTTTTAAGAGAAGTGTAGAATGCATCGATTTTCTAGAATTCCGTAAAGAGGCAAATTGAAACAATTTGCTAACCCCATGCCGCAAGGAAATATTTAGAGAAGAAATGGAAAATTTCCTGAAAAAATGTATGCCACAATAAGAAGATTTTAAAATTAGCAACTATTTAATGACAGCCATGAGAAACCCTACGGAATTCACAGCATCCCTTAAGAGGTAGTAATTCCAAATTCTCACTCCATGCTTTCGACCACCAAATCGCATATCAATTCAATGTCATCCTGCGTTATTTTGGTGCTACTAGGTAGATTTAAACCTGATATGGAAAGATTCTGAGATATTTTGAACTCCTCATTATTTCCGAATTTGATATAGGGTGGCATAATGTTTACAGGAAAAAAGAATGGCCTAGTTTCAATATTTTTATCCTCCAGAGTTTTTATCACCTTGTCTCTCTTCCTGCCAGATGGATAATTCACAAGGATAGAATACAACCAATAGACATTTTTGGCCCATGACATTTCCGGCTGCGTTGTAATGCCATTAACATTTCTAAGCCTATCTTCATACATTTTTGCGATCTGCCTCTTTTTTTCTATAAATGAATTAATTCTTTCAATCTGCCCAACACCAAGCGCCGCCTGTATGTTGGTCATCCTGTAGTTGTAGCCAATGTTATCATGCCAGTACCGCCTGTTTGGTTTCATTCCATGATCTCTGAGTTCCTGCATCTTTTGAGCAGTTTTCTCGTCGTCTGTTAAACACATTCCGCCCTCACCTGTTGTAATTATCTTGTTTCCGTAAAAAGAAAAACACGATATATCACCAAAAGTGCCCACCTTCTTCCCATTGTACTCTGCACCGATTGCCTCTGCGCAGTCCTCTATGATTTTAAGATCGTGATTGTCTGCTATCTCCGTTATCCTCTTCATATCGCATGGATGCCCGTACAGGTGAACCGCAATTATGGCTTTAGTCCTCTCTGTGATCCTGCCCTCTATCTGATCGTAGTTTATGTTCCAGTCATTCTCATTGGAATCCACAAGTACGGGTATACCTCCATTGTAAAGAACAGCGTTCACGGGACTTACAAAAGTGAGATTAGGAACTATCACTTCATCTCCCCCCCCAATACCTAAGGCGGAAACTGCAAGATGAAGCGCCGCTGTTCCATTACTGGCAGTAACACCGTATTTCGTTCCTATGTAGGAGGCAAACGATTTTTCGAATTTCTCTATATATGGTCCCTTGGAGCTCACCCACCCACTCTTTACGGCATCTTCAACATATTCCAACTCTCTCTGGCCAATGTTCGGCTCATACACTGGTATCCTCTTGTTCATGTTACATCCTTACCCTTGTCTTTAGTATGCTGTTCTCATCCTGATAGTTTGGTACATCCCATGGAAAATGATCTCCTTCCAGATACATTTTCCATCTCTTCATCTCTTCGTTAACCATAATTTTTACTAGATCATCAAAGCCAGTTCTAGGTGACCAATCCAGTTCATTGCGTGCCTTAATCGGATTACCTATCAGCGCTGGCACGTCCAGGGGACGCTTGAATCTTTCATCCACTACAGTATATTTCTCCCAATCTATGCCAGCTATCTCTGCTGCTAGCTCCAGAAACTCCTTAACAGAGTGACCTTCTCCAGTGGCAACTACATAATCTTGAGGTTCATCAGTCTGAAGCATTTTCCACATTGCTTCAACGTATTCTGGCGCATACCCCCAATCCCTTCGCGAATCGAGGTTTCCCAGTCTTATCTCATTTGAAATTCCATATGCCACTTTGGAGACTTCATTGGCTATTTTTCTTGTCACAAATTCCAAGCCGCGCAGGGGAGATTCATGGTTAAAGAGAAGACCGCATGATGCGAATATACCGTAGCCCTTTCTGTAAATTTTTGTTATCCAAAAACCGTAAAGCTTTGCTGCTGCATAAGGGCTCATGGGCATAAATAAACTTCTTTCGTCAAGAGGTTTTCCATCATTTCCATAATCTCCAAACATTTCGCTAGTTCCTGCAAAATAGAACTTGATATCTGAATTGTGGTGTCTGATAGCTTCTAGGAGCGAGGTTGTGGATAATCCGGTGATTACTCCCGTTGAATATG
>Ga0080003_1000549_pt1 | contig 24580 bp, 26 predicted proteins | sample JossMetagenome_FD_69206 | JGI IMG/M metagenome (GOLD analysis project Ga0080003, IMG submission 69206) | Hot spring microbial communities from Joseph's Coat, Yellowstone National Park, USA - JC2_E (SPADES assembly) (version 2) | ecosystem: Environmental > Aquatic > Thermal springs > Hot (42-90C)...
GTGTGGGCATAGAAAACATGCAATGTTTATTCATAAGCTTTTCCGTAGGGGGAAGTCCGTGTATCTCCTCTCTGAAGATAGAAGTTTTACAGCTTCCCCCAAACCCCTAACGTTTCTATAATGAGGGAATTATTTTATATTATATTTTTATAATGGAAAGAAGGGGAGCTTCGAAAGGGGCTGAGAGGATCGAAGTGATCGACCCTTTGAACCTGATCCAGGTAATACTGGCGGAGGGAGAAAAATGAATGAAAATATTATAAAGAAAAAAAATGGTTATAAAATATGGATAGTGGTTGTTTTAGTGATTCTTGCCGCAACTGTCATATACTTCGAATATCCTCAAATCAACACTGGGAACGAACCTGTTCTGAATATTCTTACGTACTCATCATTGATGCAATACGGAAGCAATCCAAATGAAACTCTAAAATACATTTTTGGAAACTTTGAGAACTGGTATCACGTGAAAATAAACATTATTTACGCCTCAGGCGATCTTATGACACAACTTGCCCAGACAAATGGAGAAAATTATGATATAGTAATTGGGCTCAGCAATCTTGATGCTTCAGTTGCATCAAAATCCGGAATACTTTACAATTTTAGTGTAAGCAATGAGACATATATTAATAGCAGTCTATTCAGATATATGGGAACCAATAATATAATACCCTATGAATATTCATTCCTAACAAATGATTTTAATTATTCCGGGCCAATCAATTCTAGCATTATAGAAAATCTCACTTATTCTGATCTTTATAATAATACCATTGCTTCTCAATATATAACAGAGAATCCCATATCCAGTATAACGGGTGAAGAATTCCTGCTAGGACAGATTGCTTTCTATTCATCAGTTCTGAAAGAGAACTGGACATTATTCTGGAAAAATGCTAAAAATATAGATGTAACAGCTGATTGGTCTGATGGGTTCAATCTGTTTGAAAATGGACAGAAACAGATATTTTACTCATATATTACGGATCCTTCATACAACGCCTATTTCAATTATTCAAGAATAGGGACGGTACCATTTCATTTCAATGGAAAGGAATATGCTTGGATGGAGGTATTGGGTATAGGAATACTCAATTCTTCAAAAAATAAGGCGCTTGATAAAGAATTTGTGAACTGGTTCCTTGGGACAAAAGTTCAGGACCTGATCCCATTGAATGAGTGGATGTACCCTGCATCATCAATTGCCTCAATACCACCTTGTTATTCAGTAAATCCATCGCCCTCTGACATTATACCTCTTAATTACTACATGAATGCAACATATATTGGCAACAATATAGAACAATGGTTACTGGAGTGGAAACAGGTTGAAGGATAGGGGGAGTTCATTCTTTATAACTGCGCCATATCTTCTGATTGTTTTATTCATTCCTCTTTTTTTTCTGATAATCAGTGCCATCCATCTCTCACCCAATAAATACTTGTTTGAAGTCCTTGATAGTGCACTTGTACAATCCACTCTTCAGGCATCTGTTTCAACACTTTTTGCTGGCTTATTGGGTGTTTCCGTCGGATTGCTTCTTCTTATTTATAATGGCAAATTCAAGGAGGTAATAATTTCATTCATGCTGATAACGTACGTCATGCCCGGACTAATAATGGCAATTGGGATAATTTCCATCTTCAATTATGATAACAGATTCTTTGAGATAATCCTGGGAAATATCATATTCAACTCCCCTATGATAGCCGTGCTTGCATATTCTACAGGAGCTTCAACAAGCATCCAGGAGATAAATTCTGCAAAGGTTCTTGGAGCCAGTGACTGGCAGATCTTGAAAAAATTTTACCTAAGGAATTCTGTAAGAGGTGCATTATTAGGTTCTCTTTTTGCATTTATATTGTGCTTTGAGGGTTTTAGCCTTCCCTTGATTATAGGGGGCCCTCATTTTTCGACAGTGGAGGTACTCATATATCTTTTTAAAAGGATATTTGTTTATTATTCCTCATATCAATTTTCTGCTGCTTCTTTTATAGCTCTGGTTCAATTTGCAACACTGTTAATCCCTCTTTTCCTTTACATCTCAATCAAACCACCTCCATCGAAAAGGGGAACCGGCCAGATTTATAATATTAAAGGTTCAGGGATTGCCCTTCCAATGCTCATATTATTCAATCTATTTCTATTCATTCCACTTATATTCATTTTTATAAAATATCCATTGAATCCTACATCTCTTTCAGATGTAGAAAAAAGATTAGATGTTTCAATTTTCACTTTAACCCTAAATACAATTCTCTTCAGTATATCAAGTACAATGCTTTCCTTCCTTATTTCCCTGATCTTTGTTTCAAGAGCTTCATTTTTTTCCAGATTCACTGTAATGCTCCCAATGATTGTTTCTCCTGTTTCGCTTGCGTTGGGATTCTACCTCGCCTATGGTGAAATATCTGGTTCATCACTACTCCTTATTTTCATTTTCACCGCATTAGAGATACCTATAACGATTAGAATGATACAGCAGGCCGCTGACACAATTCCTCTTTCAGAGAAAATGTCATCCAGAATTTTAGGGGATTCCTTTTTTTCTTCGTTGTTGAAGGTACAGCTTCCAAGGATACGCAGTGAGACAACTTCTGTCCTTTCACTTATATTTATCACAGTTATAGGTGAGTTTTCAGCTGTTGCAACCGTTTACACAAAATCAACAGAAACTATAACGATAGGTATATATCAGCTGCTCCTTCTGAAGGACCTAACCGGAACATATACCCTCACAGAATTATTTATCATTGTAATATTTATGTCTTCATTATTCATTAACTACGTAGGGAAAAGTGATGTGATTGGAAAAACTTATTCTTGAAAATGTTAGCAAGAAGATTAAGGATACCTATCTTGTTAGAGATATAAATCTGAGAGTCGAGAAAGGAGAGACAAAGATTGTCCTTGGAGCATCAGGATCTGGAAAAACTACAATTCTGAACATAATTTCAGGCATAATAAGACCTGATAATGGAAGAGTCATTATAGACGGGGAAGATGTTACCGATAAAAAAATAGAGGAAAGGAATATAGGATTTGTATTTCAGGATCTCGGATTATTTTATTCAATGAATGTAGCTGAAAACCTTGCTTACGGATTAAGAATTAGAAAGATGAATATTTCTGAAATTAACAATAAGGTCAAGGATATAGCCCAAAGACTTTCAATAGAAGAACATCTACTCAAATACCCCTCCCAGCTCAGTGGCGGTGAAAAACAACTCGTAGCTCTCGGGAGGACACTTATTAATGAACCGAAGGTCATACTCATGGATGAACCTCTATCATCCCTGGATACATTCCTCAGGAATTCAATGAGGTGGTACATTAAAGATCTGAGGAAGAATTTCGATATCACAATCATCTATGTTACCCATGATCTTGAAGATGCTGAAATTCTTGGCGATTCAGTTGCTGTACTTGAAGGTGGAAATATAATACAGGACGGAAAGAAACATGATGTTATTTCTTCCCCGAAATGTAAGAAAGTTGCAGAAATCCTCGGATATAATATATTTAAAAAGGAAGGGAAGGAGATGGCAATACATCCATCCTCCATTAAGACTGGAGGAGATATTGATTTTAAAATAATCTATGAGGAGAGTGGAATTGGCTATAATTATCTTCTTTCAACAAAGTATGGTCAGATTTACATGAAAAGCGTTGAAAGAATAATGGAAAGAGATAGACTTTCTTTTAGTAATGCTGTTTCTTTAGGGAAGTGCGAATAATTCATGCTATGCGGAATAGACGAGGCAGGACGGGGGCCAGTAATCGGTCCAATGGTGATAGCTGTTGTGTGTGGTAATAATGAAACTTTCAGAAGCATAGGTGCAAAGGATTCCAAATTACTGACTGAGGGTAGGAGAGAAAGCATTCTCTCTAATATACTCAGGATTTCAGATTACCATAACTTTGTTATAATAGGCGAAGAAGAGATAGATGAGGCAGTCTCAAGAAAACGCCTTAATTTTCTAGAGGCAAAACATATAGCCTCTTTAATGCAGAAGGGAAATTCATACATAGTGGACTGTCCTGATGTAAATGAGACAAGGTTCAAAAAAATTCTTTCAGATATTTCCGGCATTGATGATATAATTGCAGAGCATAAGGCTGACCTAACCTACCCCGTGGTTTCTGCTGCATCGATCCTTGCAAAGGTGATGAGGGAAAGTGAAATTGAGAATATAAGGGAAGAGATTGGTGATTTTGGCTCTGGATATCCCTCAGATCCAAGAACTATAAATTTTCTTATGGATTATTACAGAAAGAATCGCGTACTTCCACCACACACAAGAAAATCTTGGAAAACAGTGAAGAATATCACAGGAACACTTGACTGGTATTGAAAATATTTATCCTTTCAATTTATTGCTAAGACAATGACAAGAGACATCAATTCCTATTTTTCCTCACTGAAGAATCAGGCAAATTTTGAATATTCAATAGGAAAAAAGGCAAGGGAAAAGGGACTTGACTGCGAGATGGAAGTCGAGATTCCACAGGCAGAAGATCTTGCAGGAAGGGTAGAGGCACTGATGGGAATACCTGTTTCGGAAAAGATACGTGAGTTATCAAGTAAATATGACAGGGAGAACGTTGCAATCCAGACGGCGCTTTATGTAGTTGAGAATGTTGAAGGAGACAGAGAGAAGAGAATAGAGAAGGCGGTCAGGGTTGCACTGGCCATACTTACCGAAGGAATACTGGTTGCACCACTTGAAGGTATTTCCGACGTCAAGATAAAGGAAAGAGATGGATCAGATTATCTTGCAATATATTATTCTGGACCCATTAGAAGTGCTGGAGGTACTGCACAGGCAATGAGCGTTTTGATTGGAGATCTTCTCAGGAGAAAAATGGGTATCGGGAAGTATACTCCAACGGATGATGAAGTTGAAAGGTACAAGGAAGAGATTCCGCTCTATGCACGGGTACAGCACCTTCAATATATACCAACACTGGAGGAGATTGATATAACCGTAAGAGGTTCTCCGGTGTGCATTACAGGAGAAGGTACTGAGGACGTTGAAGTTTCTGGCCATAGAGATCTTCCACAGATAGAGACAAACAGGATAAGGGGAGGAATGGCCCTGGTCATAGCAGAGGGCCTTATACTTAAAGCATCTAAATTAAAAAAATACGTTAAGACAATGAATATGGAAGGATGGTCCTTTACTTCTGAAAAAGTCCAGGGTAAGGATGTTTCCCCTAATTACAATTTTCTCAAGGAAATTGTGGCTGGAAGGCCAGCTCTGTCTTATCCATCAAGGAAGGGAGGCTTCAGGTTGAGGTATGGAAGATCGCGGAACACAGGTCTTGCGGCTATTGCAATAAACCCTATAACAATGAAGGTTCTAGATGATTTTATTGCCATAGGTACTCAGATTAAGACTGAGAGACCTGGAAAGGCAGCTGCTGTAGTAGCAAATGATAGTATAGAGGGCCCTGCCGTCCTTCTCAAAAATCATTCCCTTGTTAAACTGAAGAATATTGATGACTTCAATGAATATGGTGAATCAATTGAACAAATACTTGATCTTGGAGAAATACTGATTTCATTCGGCGATTTTATAGAGAATAATAAGACACTATTTCCCGGAGCTTTTACAAAAGACTGGTGGAATAAAATTTGCATCAGGAAAATCGGATACATTCCTGAAGTCAGGAATGGGAAGGAGGCAATAGAAGTCTCCAGAAAATTGAATGTACCGTTACATCCTGATTATACATTCCTCTGGCACGATGTTTCTCCTTCCGATCTGAAGAATGTAAGCGAGATTATAGAGAAGAGAGGGACCATAGAAGATGGGAATCTTATAATTCCCGAATCCAAAGAAGTTAAGAAATTCCTTGAGGATATACTATGTGAACATATGTATGAAGGAAGAATAGTTGTAAAGGATCCCTTGCCACTTCTTGCACCAATGGGTCTGGACATAATTAATAATAGAATTGTAAGAAATTCATATATTGATGATGGAAAGATAATGGATGTGGTTTCCAGAGCATCAGGGATTTCAATATATTCAAAGGGACCTACCAGGATAGGTGCAAGGATGGGAAGACCAGAAAAGGCAGAAGAAAGAAAGATGAATCCACCGGTACATGTCCTATTTCCTGTGGGAAATGTTGCAAAGAATCAGAGAAATCTTCAGAAATATAAAGTACTCACAGGAGCAGAGATGCAGGTCAGGATATGCAGGTCCTGTGGTAAAACAACATATAATTTCATATGTGAAAACTGCGGATCAAGGACAGATAAAACCAAGGATACAAAGGAATTCTCGGTAGATATTTCTTCTATCCTTGAAGAGAAGTCTTCATACCTGGATGTCACAATTCCTACAAAATTCAATGGAGTTAAAGGTCTGATATCATCGTCTAAGACTCCTGAACCTATAGAAAAAGGTATTTTGAGAGCAATACACTCTGTATTTCCTTTCAAAGACGGAACATGCAGATTCGATATGTCTGATCTTCCTGTCACACATTTTAGACCCGATGAGATAGGATTGACTGTATCAAAAGCTAGGGAACTTGGCTATACATTGGATTATAAGGGAAATCCTTTAGAGCGTGGAGATCAAATAGTGGAGATTTTTCCCCAGGATATAATTCCCAGCAGGAAAGCTGGAGAATATATGCTCAGGGTGGCACAATATATTGATGACCTTTTAGTTAAATACTATAGAATGGAGAGATACTATCTCGCAGAGACTAAAGAGGATATAATCGGTGAACTTGTGATAGGCCTCGCACCACATACATCTGGTGGTGTTCTTGGTAGAATTATAGGATACTCAAAGGGCGACGTAGGTTATGCACATCCTTTTTACCATGCTGCAAAAAGAAGGAATTGCGACGGTGATGAAGATTCCATAATGCTCCTGCTGGATGGGCTGCTTAACTTTTCAAAGGATTATTTACCGAGTACCAGAGGAAGCATGATGGATGCCCCGCTTGTACTTTCAATAAAGCTGAACCCATTGGAAATAGATAAGGAGGCCCTGAATCTTGATATCACGGGAGATTATCCCCTAGAACTCCTAGAAATGACACTTAATTATCCTTCACCATCAGAGATTACAAAATATGTGGTAACTGTCGGCGAAAAAATAAAGAAGGGAGAATTTTACCCTGAATGCAAATTCACAGATGACGTTAAAACAATAGATGAAGGAACATTGAATTCAAATTACAAAACTATAGGTAGCATGGAAAAGAAACTAGAGATGCAACTTGAATTGGCGAAGAAACTTAGATCAGTTGATGCGTCTGATCTCGCCGAGCGAATTCTCAGGTATCATTTCATTCCAGACATAATGGGAAATCTCAACAAATTTGGGTCCCAGTCATTCCGCTGTACGGCATGTAATTCCAGTTACAGGAGGATGCCACTTTCCGGAAAATGCAGAAAATGTGGTAATCCCCTAATAGGTACTGTACACAAGGGTAATATAACAAAATACCTTGAGAGCAGCTACAAAATTTCAAATGAATTTGGAGTTAGCGATTACATAAAGCAGAGGATTGCAATACTCCGCGAATCAGTAAACTCAATATTTGACAAGCAGAATTTTGAGGAGAATGAAGAAGAAAAGGATGTTATTACTATTGAAAGGAATATTAACTGGAAAACACTTGAGGATTTCAATGATACCTAGAATATTTTTCGTAGGAACAGCAGGAGCTGGAAAATCAACAATGGTGAAAGCATTTCAGGACTGGCTACAGGGTCTTGATTTTGATAGCATTACAATGAATCTCGATCCTGGAGCAGAATATTTACCTTATACTCCTGACATAGATATCAGGGAGAATATATCTCTTGAGAGCGTAATGAGTGAGTATAACCTTGGCCCTAATGGTGCTCAGATAGTGGCGGCAGATCTAATGGTTCAGGAAATAGAAAGGATGAGAGAGCTTGTAGATTCTTATGATAGCGATTACGTACTTATAGATGTTCCAGGGCAACTAGAATTATTCGCATTCAGGGAGGCTTCAAGAGCGATAGTCGAAGGAATGGAGCGTGATTACAGTTCCATGATATATCTGTTCGACAGCAATCTAGTGAAGAGTCCTTCGTCATATATTTCCTCTCACTTCCTCGCTCTCAGCGTTATGACAAGATTCTATATACCGTTCCTTCCGGTAATTTCTAAATCTGATCTTCTATCCCCAGAAGAAAGGGAAGCTATAATCAAATGGGATAAGAACTCAGAAGACCTTCTCGAGGACTTAAGATCAGAGAAATTTACCATCAATATTCAATTTGCAGAATCGCTTCTGAATTCCATAAAATCCTTCGAACTGATAGGGAATAAAATAATGACTTCCTCGGAAAGCTCCGATGGTATGGAAGATATATACGCATTCCTCCAGAATGTCTATCAGGGAGGAGAGGATTTGGAAAAAAGATAGTGTCAGTCATAAGTAAGAAAAATATATATACTTCGTCTGACATACGTATGATCATGACTCAAAACTTTAATTCTGGAAAGGGAACCGGATATGTTTCTCCTGATGATGAAGAACTTGCAAAGATAGTAGAAACACTGAAGGTCAAGATAAAGATAGTTGGATGCGGTGGAGCCGGTACGAATACCATAAACAGATGTGCAAAATCCGGAATATACGGGGCAGATTTACTCGCCATGAATACCGATGCAGCTCATCTTCTTACTGTTCAAGCCAACAGAAAGATATTGGTAGGCAAGAGGCTGACTAGGGGACTGGGGGCAGGGGCTCTTCCACAGATAGGAGAGGAGGCGGCAAGAGAAAGCTATGATGAAATAGCTTCAGCACTAGGAAATTCAGAAATTGTATTCGTCACATCGGGAATGGGAGGCGGGACCGGAACAGGTGTAGCTCACGTCGTTGCCGAAATAGCAAAGCAGCAGAAGTCCCTTGTGATAAGTATAGTAACACTACCTTTCTCAGCAGAAGGAAGGGTGAGGATGGAAAATGCTCTATTCGGAATAGAGAAACTGAAGAAAACATCGGATACAACTATAGTTATTCCAAATGATAAACTGCTTGAAATAGTACCGAGACTTCCTCTAGACCAGGCATTCAAGGTAGCAGATGAAATACTTATGGAATCCCTTAAAGGATTGACTGAAATTATCACAAAACCTGGACTTGTAAATCTTGATTACGCAGATATTCAGACTATAATGAAGGAAGGAGGTGTCGCAATGATAGGAATAGGGGAGAGCACTGGTGGAAAGGCGACGGTTGAAGAGGCTGTAACTGAAGCAATAACATCCCCACTTATTGATGCTGACATATCCACCGCAAAGGGAGCACTAGTAAGGGTTATAGGCGGAGATGATATGAGTGTTTCACAGGCAGAAACTGCAGTTAGAATGGTCCAGGAGAAAATAAATCCAATGGCAAGAATCGTCTGGGGAGCCTCAATCGATCCAACAATGAAAGGAGAATTCAAGGTCCTCGTGGTACTGACTGGTGTCAGTTCTCCTTATTTCCTTGATTCTTCAAAGAACGTAGCGATCAAGGGAGTTAAGGGTCTGGATGCAGAAGTGGATACGGTGATGTAAAATGGATAATAAAAATATGAAGTATCTCAGCGGGGCATTCGGAATACTTGCATCTTTGTTCTTTGTGGTCTATTTATTCCAGTGGGCACATTCAATACTGACAGGAGTGCTATATACTAGCATTGCACTCCTTGGTTATGCACTTGCTTCTTATCTTCTGATCGGAAAAACAAGCAGCAATGTTGTTCGAATGGTCCCTCTTGCATATCTCGTTGTAGGACTTTCCCTGATATATGTTGTTGTGGTGTTAGCCGGAGGAAGCAATACATTTCTCTATCTTGCACTCGCAACTGCTCTTATAGCGGGGATAAGTTTCTTCTCTTCGAGTTATGCAGCGGGAATTTCGCATGGTACTAAGAGAGCTGTAAAAATTCATTAATTTTTTTTATTTTAGTAATCTTTAATATTCTTTTTTTCATTAACGCCGATGAAAGAAAAAGTTTTCATTTTCGTAGCCTTGCCTTATGCAAATGGGCCACTTCATCTCGGTCATATAGCAGGAGCATACCTGCCTTATGATGCATTTAGAAGATTCATGATTTTGACTGGCAGGGAAGTTATTTCAGCTTCTGGAAGTGACGAACACGGAACTCCAATAACTATCAAGGCCATGCAGGAAGGAATAAGTCCAAAAGAAATAGCAACTAAATTCCACAATGTGAATAGTGATATCTTCAAGAGGATGAATATTGAATTCAATGCATTTATTGAGACATCTAGCGATCTGCATAAAATGGTAGTAAAGGATTTCATTACAAAACTCATTGATAAGGGATACATTTATGAAGGCAACATGGTGCAGCCCTTCTGCCCTCATGATAATATGTTCCTGCCTGATAGATACGTTAAGGGAAAATGCCCAAAATGCGGGTATGAAAATGCAAGAGGAGATCAGTGTGAGAACTGTGGAGCAACACTTGAACCTTCCGAGCTGATAAACCCAGTATGCATCCTTGACGGTTATACCCCAGAATTCAGAGAGACAAAACACCTTTTCTTTAAACTTTCAAGCTTCCAAGAAGACATGGAAAAATTCATTTCAGAAAGAAAATATTGGAGAGATAATGTTCTGAAATATTCTCGAAATTTTATATCCCAGGGATTAAAGGATAGACCAATCACAAGGGACCTTGAATGGGGTGTTGACATACCATTCCCTGGATATGAGAGTAAGAAGATATACGTTTGGTTTGAGGCGTTGATTGGATATATTACTGGAACTGTTCAGGCTCTCAACGATTATAATGGTGCCCTTGAGCTCTGGAAGGATAGGAAAATAAGGCATTACTATTTCATGGGGAAAGATAACATACCATTCCATTCGATTATATGGCCTGCAATGCTCATGGCTGAGGGGGAATATACACTTCCATACTATGTAGCTGCAAATGAATATCTAAATTTTCAGGGTGAAAAATTCTCCAAGAGTGGAGGTGTTGGCATATCAATGCCAAAACTTCTGGAAATCTATAATTCGGAATACATAAGATTCGGTGTTTTTTACAATCTTCCTGAAGGACATGATTCTGATTTCTCCCTTGAGGAATTTCAGAATAAGGTCAATAGTGAACTCATAGATAAATTTGGTAATTTTGTCAACAGGGCATTGATACTTTCATTTAAAAAGGGAAAGATAAACAGGGATCAGATAGCCCAAAGTCAGCGTGATATTGAAGCAGAAAAATTTATGAGAGATTCACTAAAATCCATAATTGGTAATATGGAAAATGTCAACATAAGAGAGGCATTTAAAGTATGGTTGGAGCTGGCAAGATACAGCAATATATACATAACAGAAAGAAAGCCATGGGAAGCTTGCAAGAAAGATGATGCAAACTGTCTGGCCTCAATATATACATCTATGAAGATTGTATTTACACTGGCAGTATCGGGGCAAATTTTCCTTCCTGAGACTTCGAAGAAACTATTGAGCTGGCTTGGATACAATGAGCCTGTAGAATTAAGTGAAGATATTGATTATCCCGTAGCCCATGTACTACAGAAACCAGAGAAGTTGTTTGAAAAAATTACCAGTAAATCATTGAATATTTCCCTGAAAGTTGCCCAGGTAATGGATGTGATGGATCATCCAAATGCTGAAAAACTGTACCTTTTGGACCTGAACCTTGGAGAAGAGAAGAGGAGAATAATTTCAGGGATAAAAGATAGTTATACTAAGGAGGCTCTCCTTAACAAAAAAATAGTAATTGTAAGCAATCTAAAACCCGCAGTTATAAGGGGGGAGAAATCAAACGGAATGCTATTGGCGGCCGAGGAGGATGGCGTAGTTCATCTAGTACTTGCACCAGAAGATACAAAACCGGGAAGTGAAATAGGGATAGGAGATTACAACATTACAAATGAGGAAATATCGATTGAAGAATTCAAGAAACATGAAATAATAACATATGAAAAAGATGGAGATATAATTCCGGCATTACACTATAATGATTCCTTTATTCCTCTTACCATTAATGGTAAAAATTTAAGGATAGATGGGAAAGTTAGCAAAGGAATAAGGATAAAATGATAGGGGACATACATATCCACAGTAAATATTCTCCTGATAGCAGGTCAGAACCTGAATTAATTGAAAAATATGCAATTCAGAAGGGATTGGACTTTATTGCTATCTCTGACCACAATACTTTCAGGAAACACGACCTTAAGATAAAAACAATACCTGCAGAAGAAGTTTCTTCATTAGATGGTCACATTCTAGCTATATTCATAAATAATGAAATTCCAAAGGGATTGAGTCAGGAGGAAACTGTTGAAAAAATTCATGATGCTGGGGGTATTGCAATCGCCGCACATCCGCTCAGATTCGTCAATGGCCTTAGAAAAGAGTTTAGAGATATATACGATGCAATAGAAATAAAAAGTGGAAGATGCAATAAATCATGTAATATAAAAACAGAGGTATTGGCAGAAAAATTAAACAGACCCGGAACCGCAGGAAGCGATGCACATTTTTATTACGAAGTTGGAAGGGTTTGGATGGAAATTGATGGTAATGATATAGATGATCTAAGGAAGGCCATATTATCCAAAAAGACAAAAGTTTACGGGAAGGATCTTTCGATTGCAGATCAAATATCTTTGTACTGGAAATTTGTTAGTGAATATGCTGGGAGGGGATTCAAAAAAATTTGAATTTTAAATGGATTTTGATACCGTTTCAGAAAAATTTGTAATATCCTTCTCAACTTCTTCATTATATTCTTTTACCATTATTACCAGAATGTAAAGATTTGAAATCCCCTTTAAAATTATCTTTTTATTTCCATCAAGATTTAATCGCACATCCTTCAATCGCTCCTTTGGCGGGCCAACCATCTCTTCAGCACCTCCATATGTAACCCCAGCCATAGTTGTGAAAACTTCTACAGGGACATTTGATGGAGGCTTCCCCGCCATTGGTATTCCCACTCTCGTGACAAGCATTGCTATGTCAACATAAGACTTCCTCATGAAATCGTTAACTAAAGTGGTCAACACTTCCTCTCTCATTATCAATTAGGAATAATATTCTTAAATATAAAAATTTGTATGAACATTTAGATTTTTTTTCATTCCTTCAGTCTATCAAAAAGAAAAAAATCTCTCTCATTCAATAATGATAGATATAATGATATATATGACGTCAGAGTAAGTAAATAAATCACTGCGCCTAATCCATCCTTAACTTCCATAAATAAAGAGTTCTTGAACCTTTGTTTTTTTGATCTTGACATCTCAATGATTATTGAGTCCTCGCCTGTGCCATTTATCATGTCTATCTGATTAATGCTCAGTAGCGAAGGAATAATTCCACTGTTCTGGAGTAGATCCTCGAGAAATTTTCTGGCGAATCCATATCCTCCTTCCCCATATACGATTACAGGCTTTTTATCCTTCATTTTAATTGCTATTGATTTTGCAATGTTCTCTTCAGTAAGTGATGCAGGCGAAAGTTTGGATATCCCTTTACTTAAGTCATTTATATTTTCAACATTTGTTAACCCAGAAATACATCCTATTATTTCTGGAAACATAAATCTGGAAGGCATTCCCTTTGGGAGAGAGATGAATTCAAATCCCCTCTCTCTTGCAATTTTCTTTATCTGTCCTCCACCAGATATGACTATGCATTTACCTCTTATCGACCTCAGAAAATTGATTGATTTCTCTTCATCTCCTCCCGTACTTACAATGATATGTAGCCCTTTCCCAGTATTTTCAAAAAACTCATCAACCTCTATGTTCCTTCCTGAAATATTTTTTGAAATCAATGAGTAAGTAAATGCATTTCCCTTCGCGTGGATTATAATTTTTTCTTCACTTTCAATGCGACAGTTCATAATTCTCTCGTGTGATTTTGCCAGCCAGCTGAAGGGTGGAATATCATCCATCTGAAGAACGTATTCATCATCCAGAACAGTTACCATATGACTGTATGCTAATCGTTCATTTATCATTATTTCTTGATTTTCAACATAAGCAAATTTTAATTTTAGGTCATCATTACCTCATAATGAAAATCTCAGTCCTCATTACGGTAAAAAATGATGTTAATAATATTAGGAGGCTGATCCAGAGCCTTAAAAAAGTTAAAGGGGATTTTGAGGTTGTGGTTGTTGATGCGTATTCCGACGATGGAACCTATGAATTACTATATGAGGAAAAGGAAAGTCTTAACATGATAATAGATAGGCTTAAGGGAAATAGGGCGGTTGGACGGAACAGAAGCATACAGCTCGCAAGTGGTGAAAAACTCGCTTTTCTTGACTCTGACAGCGAGGTTCCTGAAGACTGGATAGAGAGGATAATTTCCCACAAAAATGAGGATATAATAGCTGGAAGGATAATCCAGAAAAGTGATAGGAGATGGGCTGATCTTGGCAGAGTTCCAATCTACCTTAAAGGACAGGACGTAACCTATCCGAGCAATAATCTTATTTATTCAAAAAATGTGATTGATAGGATTGGCCTTTTTGATATGAGGTTTCACACTGCGGAGGATGTTGATCTAAATATAAGGGCAGTAAATGCAGGTTTCAGAATAAAATATGCTGAAGATGTTTTCATTTATCACTATCCTAGAGAAAATTATATATCCCTTATGAAACAAAGTTATTATGACGGTATAGGGAGAAAAATCCTTAAGAAAAAATACGGTCTTGGCAGCAAACTTAATTTATTAAATTTAAGAAAACATCCGGTATTGGAAACTTATAGACTTTTCTTTGGAATGATGGGATATATACTGGGGGGATTTGATTGATTTCTTACGTTATTCCTGCGCTTAATGAAGAGGACAGCATTGGCAGAGTCATAAGGAGAATTAGAGATATTGATAAAGAAGGAGAGATCATTGTTGTAGATTCAGATTCTACTGATAGAACAGCAGAGATAGCTTCCTCGCTTGGGGCAAGAGTCGTTAATGAAAGTATTAGGGGATATGGAAGAGCTTATAAAAAGGGTTTTTCTTCTGCTTCCGGGGACGTAATAGTCACATTGGATGCTGATGGGACATATCCCCCGGAGGAAGTCCCAAAATTGCTACATTATCTTGAAATAGGCTACGATTTCGTAAATGGGGAGAGATTGAAGAATGCTTCAAGGGAAGCTATGATTCCTATGCACAGGATAGGAAATGCAGTGCTCAATATATTTACGAAAATACTTTTTTTTGTTGATATCAAGGACAGTCAATCTGGGATGTGGGTGTTCAGAAGGGGTATAGTTGATAAAATTATGCCAATAGGAAATGGTATGGAATTTTCTGAGGAAATAAAGATAAGAGCGGCTACCGAGTTCTGTTACATAGATGTACCAATAACTTATGCATCCAGATGGGGAGAAAAGAAATTGAGACCGTGGAAGGATGGTATTAGAAATCTGCTATTTCTATTAAAATTAAGGATAAAAGGTAAAATTAGAACAAAACATTTTAAATGTTCTCTATCCTAGGTGCAAGTAGAAAAGTTACCTTCCCCTTTCCATTCAAAATATTCGCTTCCATTCTGAGGGGAAAATCATTTCCTACTGAAATTGAAATCTCCTGTGATGATTCCAGAGACCTTATGAACTTTGACAGATAGTCTAGTGCAAATGAACTCCTTGCATCAGAAGTATATATGAATTCCTTAGCCATGGATTTAGGTATTGTCAATTCAGTTGTTTCTGAGTCTGTTTCACCCTTTGAATAAATCTTCAATTCTTCTGACTTTATATTGAACGTAACCACTTCTGCTATACCTTCAGCCGCCTTTATACCTGTTGAAAGATAAGAAATATCGGTTACAATTTTGTTTGGAAGTTCTATAGTTGGTATCTTGGGAGTTGTAAGAGTAGATGGATCTATGAGAGGTGTGCTTATATTCAGATTTCCTAGCTTGAATGATATTTTCTTTCCATCAAATTTTATGTCTATTATATCATTTGGACCTGAAAGTTTCAGAACATTTCTCATCTTATCTATGTCCATTCCAAGACTCTCTTCTCCTTCAAGCGCATACTCCTGGAAAGCCTCTTTATTAATTTCTAGAGCTATCATTGCCACGTGAGCCGGATCCATTACCTTGGAAAATAACCCTTCGGGCTTGAAATCAACCCTGGCTTCTGGAACAAGTGTAATTATGACATTCGAAAATTCCCTGATCGTTTTAGCGTCGACTTTCATCTGCAGCATTTTTATCAAAAACCTAAAAATTTCGCCTTTTTAAGGTTTTCCGTTATTTCTTTCTTGTTTCCGAATAACCGCATCTTCCACAGGTGAGTCTATCTTCGTGCTCTGCAAGAAAAACTCCTGGACCGCACTTAGGACAGAATCTCCTCTTTCTGACAATCTTTCCATTCTCTACCGAATATATCTCCCTTTTTTCCATTTGTTTCACTCCTTCTTTTCCTTCAATCCATTCCTGTACAGTAGATAATCTGGCTCAAGTTTCACTGCAGCTTCCTTTGTCTTATATATCTTAGCATAACCTTCTGTGACAGATTTCCCGAAATTTGTATTAGCATGATCTATCACTATCAGTTCCTTTGGAACCTGTAGGTTAGCGGATAATTGTGCTTTCATTTCTTCCCTTGTAGGAGTCTTTTCTTTCACATGGTTCACTAAGTATTTCACTTCCGTTCTGTTCAATAGTTTGTTTTCATTCCTGCTGATTATTTCAATCCTCATTATTTATCACCCTTCATCTCCAATATTGCATTTTGCACTATATTTCTTAATGGTTCACCCACTTCATATACTGCTATTCCCTTATCAGGAACACCATATATAACTATAGCGCCATCAGGGGAAAAGTAAATACACGGAAGAGATGCCAGATCCTCTTCCCCATCTACCCTTATCAATGTTTTACCTTTGAATTTTAATGATTCCTCTACAGCACCCCAGAGTTCAACTGTTATTTTTCCAGGTGGATTTTTGACTTCTATAGTTCTATCCCACTTATTCGGGATTTCGTCAAGAATTTCATCCCTCTTTGTTTTCATATCTATTATTGATAATTTTGGTACTATGTTGAATTTGAGTGCCGTCCTCGTAACCACATCCCCTACAGTAATCAGGATCTTTTCCTGGAAAAACTCAAGCTGTGATTCTTTTGTTACCAATACTTCTGGAGCCCTCGAGAATATAGTCCTGTAATTTTCTGATATTTCAATATCTTTATCTAACTTTAATTGCATATTCACCTGCTTCTTTAATTCCTGCTTTTTTTGCCACAGATGATTTATCAGGTTGTAGAATGAATAAGTAACCCTTCCATTCTAGAACTGTATCTCCATTGCACACTGGACATTTCATTTCTTCTGTAACTCTCTTACATACCCTGCACGCCCTGAGCTTTATCATTTACCTTCACCCTTCAACCACTGAATTTTGCCCAGGAAATTTTGTCTCATTGTTAATCCAATTTTACTCTCTGATAAACTTGAATCTGATAGAGAAAGGGCAACAATCCTTGTTCTAACATGGTCTCCTATTTTTAGATCTCTTTTTGATTCTTTTCCAAGCATTTTCCTGTTTTCCTCATCCACTTCTATCCTATCGTCCATTACCTGACTTACGTGTAAAAGACCTTCAATTGGACCTATTTTAACGAATGCTCCGAATTTCTTGATATCTATTATCTCCCCTTCAACTACTTCCTGTATTGTTGGTTGATAGGCAAGTATTTTCATAGCTACTGATTGATATACTCCTCCATCGCCATGAACTACATAACCTTCTCCATCAAGTTTGAAATCCAGAACCATCAGATTAACAAATTTCCTATCATTAACATCTCTTACGAGTTGCCTATCAAGAACACCTATTTTACCCTCAACTTTCTCGGTTGCAATAGACTTGGCAGTCTCCTCATATTCCTTTCCAAGTTTTTCCGGTGGAACCCTTACAGTTTCCTCTGTCTCAAGTATGAAGTACATTTATCTCACGTGATGCGTCCCCTATTTTATAGACGTTAATTATTTTTTCCCTGAATGTTTTATTTGTTCAACATATTTTCAGGACTGAATATTTTTTCAATCTGCTCTTCAGTAAGTATTTTCTTTTCTCTCACAAGTTTCAAGAATGGGACATGTTTTTCTTTCGCTTCCTTTACAAGTTCTGCTGCCTTCTCGTATCCTATTACAGGATTGAGAAGAAGTGCAGTTCCTGGGGAATTTAGGAGAGTATCCTTAGCATATTCTGTATTCAGTTTAAGACCCCTTAGAGCTTTGTCTTTAAAGATGTTCAGGGATACTGTCATGATGTCGAAAGAACCCATTATACTTGTATAAATTATAGGTGTGAACACATTAATTTCCATCTCCCCGTTCGAAGAGGCTTCATTAACGGTCTGAGCATATCCCCTTGTAAGGAAACTTGCCATAGTAACTGCCTCAAGAATGCTTGGATTTACCTTCCCTGGCATAATGGACGAACCCGGTTGAACTGCTGGTAGTACCATTTCATTGAAACCTGCAACTGGTCCAGAATTCATAAGCCTCATATCTCTCGAAATCTTGATTATTGAGGAGGCAAGGTTTCCCAGCCAGAATGCAAGTCTGTTGAAATCTGATGTAAATTGTTCTACAGACATCAAATTTTCTGCCGAATAGAACTTTTCATTGTAATGCTCATTAATATTATCGTATACTTTATTCCTTATATTTACAGGACAATTTGCACCTGTTCCGACTGCCGTACCACCAAGGTTAAGCCTCCTCAGCCTTGAGAGAATGTGCTCCGATTCATCCCTGAAAAATTTTAATTCATCTGCATAAGCTTTGAATTCGTCACCGAATGTTACTGCAGATGCATCCTGAAGGTGTGTCCTTCCAGTTTTTAAATCATTTTTATAAATTGATGCCATTTCATTCAGCTGATTTATAACATCGTCAAGTGGCTTAAGGAATTTCTTCAACTCAAAATAGAAAGTAAGCCTCATTGCAGCAGGGAAAACATCATTGCTTGACTGCCCTACGTTCACATGTGTGTGAGGGCTAATTATGTCATAAGCTCCTTTTGGTTTACCTATGATTTCAAGTGCTTTATTTGCTATTACCTCATTGGTATTCATGTTCATTGATGTTCCGGCTCCGGCTTGAATATACTTTAATGGGAAATCCTTCTCATCCCTCTCTTTAAGAAGGGAATCTGCCGCTTTTATTATAGGTTCTCCGATTTTTTTATCAATTTTACCTGCATCCATAAATGCCTTTACATAAGATCTCTTGATTACAATCAGATGTTCAATAATTCTTCTATCCATAAATCGGTCGTATGGAAAGTTCGAAAGAGCCCTAGCCGTTTCAGGACCATAGTATCTATCTTCGGGGATTTCAACTTCGCCTAATGAGTCTTTCTCTTTTCTAACCATAATCTAATAGTTAATTTACTTATAAATAATTTTAATAATTCATTATTGACCATATAGATTGGGCATCTTGTTAATAATTGGGAAAATAACTAAAGCCTTAGATCATTCGCTATTTCATCCAGATCCTTCCTTGAGGGGTGGAACGCTCTTGAAAACCACCATTCCTGGAAACCTATACTTTCTCCTGAGATTCTTGGAATAAGGTGAACGTGAAAATGAAAAACAGATTGCCCGGCAGAGACACCAGTGGAGTGCATCAAATTTACTCCATCATATCCAAGTTTATTTATCATATTCTCCCCAATTTTTTTGGAGACGAGAGATATTTTACTAAGCATTTCCCCTGGAATATCGGTAATATCAACATAATGTTTTTTAGGAATTATGAGAGTATGACCCTTTGCAAGTGGGTTGATATCGAGAAATGCTAGAACATCACCATCTTCATAGACTATACTTGCCTTCTCCTCCCTATTTACAATTTCACAAAAAATGCATTTTCCTTTCAGAGATGAGACCATATTTATTAATGATATCTACGGATAAATTTTTTGGGTCTGAAGTAGGAATAAATATATAACCGGATAATTCTATTATCATCTATGGACCCAAAAATTAAGGATATTTTAAAGGATTATGAAAAGATCTGGGCTCTCAACCACGCAAATTCCCTTTTGAACTGGGACCTCGAGACTTACATGCCAAAGAATGGAGTTGAGGCGAGAGGTTTGGCGGTAGCACATATATCACTTCTCAGGCAAACTTTTTTCCTTGAACTTAATAAGAAAGTTTCATCTGTGAAGTTGGATAAAATTGATGAGACTGAAGCAGGAATAATTAGGACTCTGAATAGAACCATTCATTATTATGCATCAATACCACCAGATATCTTAGAAAAATTTGAAACACTTACTTCAAAAGCAACTGTAGTATGGAGGGAAGCTAGATCAAAATCAGATTTCTCATTGTTCAGAAAATATCTTAATGATATAGTGGAAATTAATGTAATAATAGCCGAAAAACTTGGATATGAAGATAATATATATGATCCTCTGATGGACCTCTATGAAGAAGGATTTACTGTCAGGGATGCCGATTCTGTTTTTGATAGATTACTTAGTGGTTCAAGGGATATTTATAATAGGATCATAGAAGAGAATATTTTCTCAACTCCTAGCAGGCTTGAAAAAATCAAGTACCGTGAAAAGGACATGGTCCTGGTCAATAAAAAAATTATAGAACTGCTTGAAATGCCAGCTGATAGATTCAGAATAGATGTTTCTTCTCATCCCTTTACAACAGAAATATCAGAGGATGATGTTAGAATTACAACAAGATATGAAGGATATAACTTTAAAGCTACTCTATTTTCAACCATACATGAAAGTGGCCACGCTATATACCAGCTCCAGATCCCATCAGAATTCTCCAGAATGCCTATTGCGAGAGGAGTTTCATCCGGCATACATGAATCTCAATCCAGATTCTGGGAAAATTTCGTTGGGAGGAGCAAGGAATTCGTTCACTTTATTTATCCTGTATTGAAATACAATCTGCCGTTCCTTAAAAATTATACAGAAGACAGGATTTATAGATATTTCAATACTGTCAGACCAAGTTTGATTCGAGTGGATGCTGATGAAGTTACTTATAATTTTCATATTGCCCTGAGATATGAAATAGAGAAGAAGCTCATAAATTCTGAAATTGATGTAAAAGAGGTGCCTGAACTCTGGAATGATTTCATGGAGAAGTACATAGGCATAAGGCCAAAAAATGATTCCGAAGGCGTCCTTCAGGATATTCACTGGTCTGGAGGCTCTTTTGGCTATTTTCCTACTTATAGTTTGGGAAATATAGTTGCAGGAATGATATGGGGGAAACATGATTTCTCCGGTGAACTCGATAATATGGATATAAGAGCAATTAAATTGCATCTCTATGAAAAAGTGCATAAGTATGGATCAATTTACGAACCAAAGAAACTTCTTATGAAAAGTTTCGGAGAAACCTATAATCCAGATTATTTGCTGAAATATTTGAAGAAAAAATTCCTCAGCTGATATATTGCTTATTTTCAATTAACAATTTTTCTTCATTTTCTATCTTTCCAAAATATATTATGAACGTCCCAGTGTTAAGGAATAGAAAATATATCACCCACGATAAATTGACAATTATAGAATATTTTAGAAGAAAATTTGATGAAACAGTATACCATTCATATGCTTTATATATTGCGAACAAAAATATTGCAGTAAGGGCAATATTTAAGAATACGAAGGGACTAACTTTCTGTTTACCACCCTTTGGAGTTACCTTGAAAGGCTTTTTCATTCTTAATATCCAGGCTATGAATGAAAGAATTACAGAAGGCATCATTATAAGTTCTAAAAATTGGTGGTAAAAGAAACCCCTTATGCCATATTCACTGCGTTTCATTGAATATATGAAAAAAATGATTGAAACAAGAAATATAGGATAATAAATTATTGCGAATAGAAATGGATTGACCTTAATAATATAAATATGGAATATAAGAAATATGAGGGGTGCAGAAATTTCGATTGCAGTCAATGGCCCCTCTTTTAACCAGTATAATAATCCGGAAACATAATCCAGAAATACCCTTGGCCTAACATCCGCATTCAGTGTTTTCCAGGTGGATTGGAAATTACCTAAAGACCATCTACCTTGCTGTATCAAATATGCATTTACTGTTAGAGGGGCCTCCCCATACCATATTCCTGGATAATTAACATAAATGGACTTAAAACCAATTGAATGAATGTTTATACTTGTGGCTAAATCCTCCGTTACAACAGATTCGTCCAGCAGTCCTACTTTTTCTAACACTGAAGTCCTGATAAGCACCCCGGTTCCTAAAATAAAGGCAGAACCTGCAACATTTCTACCCTCCATTACAACCTCAAAGAAAGGCTTCTGCTGATAATATGCTCCCAACGACACCCTGCTGGCCAGTTTTGTATATGCCTGTGGTATCTGTACGAAGGCAATCTCAGGATCTGAAAAAAATGGTAGAAGATCCTTAAAAAATGTCTTAATGGGTCTCTGATCCACATCAAATATACCTATTATATCATAATTTTTTCCATATGATTTTATGAAATCATTGATAGCACCTGCCTTGTAGCCTCTCCTGTTTTCTCTGTGAACATAAATAACTCCTAATTTTTCACATATTTGCTTATTCTTTTCATATATCTCTTTAACTGTAGAATCGTCCAGCAGATATGTCTCTCCAAGATCACCGAGGGATTCCTTAACAGCATTCAGAGTTATTCTTACAGTTTCAGGGTCTTCATTGAAAGAAACTACGAGTGCTGCAACTTTATATTTTTTATATTCCTCCACAAATTTGCCACGGATTTTCTTTGATTTAACAAAATCGTCTAAGAAAAGGGCGAATGTTAAGAGACCTATCTCCATAGTCAACCAAAGAAAATATGTAATGATTAGGGCATATATGTTTGAATATGTGAAAAGTGTTATAATAAGCGGAATAATAAAGATTAGTATAAATATTAAAATATTTATGGTTTTCATAATCTGGTCTTGGTGAAATAAATATTGGTTTTTCCATCGTTATACTTAAAAATTAGCAAATAATCTGAAAAACTCAATAGATTTGTGCATTCTTCATTCACATCATCACAGTTAAATATTACTAAGTATTCTTTCTCTTCAGCGCCTAATGCCTGTAAAAATGATGACCAAAATTCTTCCTTGATCATATTTGAAATTTCGTCTATCCTGTCTAGAGAGATATCGTTACTCCTGTGTATAAAGAGTATTGGGTTACTCTTTTCACCGAGAACTTTTTTTATATCATTGGCGAGAATGTTTGCTATTTTAGAAACTTGATCTATATTTCTGATGTCCATTTTTCTTTTGGTATAAAGAGGATTTATAAAATATATTTTGACATTAATATTAAGATCTTTAACCATTTTTTCTATCCTTTCTCTGTCCCTGAGTACAATGATAAGCTTATCCCGATCCTCGCAATATTTCAGCATTTTTAATACAGATTCTGTTTTCCCTATCCCGGGCATACCTGAAACCGTTATTATTCCATTAAAATTACAAATTTCTAATGATTTATCTAATAATGCATTCTTACTTTCTAATATCCCCTTTATTTCTTCTACTAATTGATTCTTTTCGGTCTCAAGATAAAATTTCTCTTTCTCCAGCTCCGATAATTCCTGCAAAAAATTGTTTATCTGATCCTCAGAAAACGTTCCTCCTTTTGAAATTTCAATTATTTTATATGATAATTCTTTCTTCCTCATCTGAAGTCTATATATATCATTATTGATAAATTTTAATCTATTTATAGCAAATAACATTTTTAAATTGTCATCAAGGCCCATCGCTGTTGGATAATAACTACAATATTAATGTTTTGGATTTTAGCTGGGATTAAATTTTTCCATCCATATCTTCTGATATTTTTTTCAAATCTCCTTGCCCTGATGATTGGAGTAGGCCTTCTGACTTGAAAATACAACTCTCTCAAATCATCTGGGATTTTAACTCTTCTTTCTTGAGTGAATTCATCCTGCTAAACCTTAGCTGGAATTACTTTTTTAAGTGTATCTATTGCTTTTCCAGACGAGTTTTTTGGCATTGGTAATTGCTCAGGGAGATCTGGAATTATGTTGTACCATTCACCCGGCATATCATCCTGTTTAAGATCGATTCTATTAGTCTTGGTAATTTCTATATCATTCTTGTATTCAAATGTTCTACGATGTAATTATAATATCAATGGTTTTAATGCTCGTGATTCATTTTCTGATATTATATTCTAAGGTTTTAGAATCTATTTCAGTCTAGAAAATAAAAATTGTTACTCTTATTTTTTCTTCAAGAATAAGAATATGCAGTATTATCAGTTATCTTATCAGGGCTGTTTCCTAACGAATTATTATTTCTGCATCCTTTCATTTTGGAACTTTTAATAAATATCCACTGTTCAATAGGGGAAAAACACGGGCCCGCCGGGATTTGAACCCAGATTAGAGGCTCCGGAGGCCTCTGTGATATCCTGATTACACCACGGGCCCTAAGACTCAAATTTTAGCAACTTCGATGACAGCGCAAATAATATTATTGAAGAT